>Ga0214473_10000133_pt1 | contig 108126 bp, 76 predicted proteins | sample RVTome_7_FD_203509 | JGI IMG/M metagenome (GOLD analysis project Ga0214473, IMG submission 203509) | Soil microbial communities from uranium-contaminated site in the Upper Colorado River Basin, Wyoming, United States - RVT98D197 | ecosystem: Environmental > Terrestrial > Soil > Contaminated >... | reverse complement strand
CGCCGGCCCGATCGGTCACGCTGCTCCGCGACGAGGCCATCTCGCCGCTTTTCCAGGCCGCCGCCGAAGCGGCCGAAGAGGCCATCCTCAATTCCCTATTCAAAGCCGTCCGGACCCAGGGCAAGGACGGGCATGTGGCCGACGCCCTCCCGCTCGACAGGGTCAAGGCCCTGCTCAAATGAGCCGGAAGAAGCTCAAGACGATCGGGGTCCTCGGCGGCATGGGCCCCGAGGCCGGGTCCTACTTTTTCGAGAAGATCGTCCACGAGACCGTGGCCGGACGGGACCAGGACCATCCCCCGGTCATCCTCTATAGCCTGCCCCAGGTCCCCGACAGGACCAGGGCCATCCTTCACGGCGGACCGAGCCCTGTTCCCGCCCTGCGGCGCGGGCTTCGAGCCCTCTCCCGGGCAGGCGCCGATTTCGCGGTCCTCTCGTGCATCTCTGCCCACTACTTCTACCCCCGGATCGCACCGACCTCGCCCGTCCCCCTTGTCAGCCTCATCGACGAGACCCTGGCCATCATCGGGAAGATGCGTCCCGCCCCCAAGACGATCGGCCTTATCGCCACGACCGGGACAGTCCGGTCGGGCCTCATCGCCCGGGCCTTCAAGGCTTCTGGGGTCACCGTCATCTCCCCATCCGCCCGTGACCAGAAAAGGGTCATGACCGCGATCTACGGGAAGAAGGGCATCAAGGCGGGGTTCACCGAAGGCCCGCCCCGGAAGATCCTCCTCGAGATCGCTGCGGGCCTTATCAGCCGCGGCGCCCAGGCGGTCTTGGCGGGCTGCACCGAGGTCCCTCTGGTTCTCCGGGCCGCCGACCTCCCTGTTCCTCTGATCGAGCCCATGATCATCGGGGCCCGGGCGGCCATCCGGCGCGCCGGCGCCACTCCCCGGCAAGAATAGATCAAATCCTTTATTCCGCACAAAATTGGGCCCGAGGCACATCATCGGAGTGAGCATAGGCGGTGATTTAGCCGGTCAGAAGCCTGAGGAGGGCAGTTTCAGTGGAAACCGTCAAAACGTGTCTGAGCGAGGCCGTAGCGGCGGGAAGCGGATTCCGAGGAGCGACCTGCAGAATCGTGGCTGAGCACTCGAGGCCACGATTCTGATAAATATCTTAATAGAGTCCCTTGATTTTCTAATGTGTCCTGGCGCCGAGTCAGGCGAACGGACCGGCGTAAAAAATCACCGCAGCGAACGGAGATGATTGCCGAGGGTCTTCTTGACAATGGGGGGGTTATCCGGTATAACTCGGCGGTACTTTTCTCCAGTGAGGAGGTGAAAGTTCTTGGCTTTTGTACAGCTTGACGAAGGTGAAAATCTCGAGTCCGCGCTGCGCCGGTTCAAGAGGAAAGTCCAGCAGGAAGCGATCATCAAGGAGATCAAGAAGCACTCGGTCTACTTCAAGCCCGGCGAGAAGAAGCGCATGAAGCAGGCCCAGGCGCGGAAACGGATGAGACGGCGCATCAAGAGAGAGCGCGACGTCGAGTATTGAGAACTTTCTGAACTCCTCGCCCATCCAACGTCCCGACCGACAATCGCATCGAACTGAAAGGCCGGGCCCATCGCGTGAGAGGGGGAGCCACGGCGACTCAGAAACCCGCTTGGCTGAAGGTTCGACTCCCGTCCCACGGGGAATTCTTCCGTGTCGCGGAGATCGTCAGGGCCGGACGCCTGAACACGATCTGCTCGAGCGCCCGCTGTCCGAACATCGGCGAGTGCTGGGAACGCAAAACGGCGACCTTCCTCGTCCTGGGGGACACCTGCACCCGGAATTGCGGCTTCTGCGCCGTGGCCAAGGGGACGCCCCTCGCTCTCGACCCCGGCGAGCCCGCCCGGGTCGCCGCAGCGGTGGCCTCGCTCGGCCTCGCTTACGCCGTGATCACTTCGGTCACGCGCGACGACCTCCCCGATGGCGGGGCGGCCCATTTCGCGGCGGTCATCAGGGCCATCCGGGAGACAAGCCCCGGGACGCGGGTCGAGGCCCTCATCCCGGATTTCGACGGCGATGCGGCGGCGCTCGACACGGTCCTCGCCGAGCGGCCGGACATCCTCAATCACAATCTCGAAACGACCGAATCGCTCTATCCGGCCATCCGCCGTCCCCGGGAGAACTACCGCCGCTCGCTCGGGGTCCTGGCCGCCGCGAAGGCGCGCGGCGCCCTGACCAAATCCGGCCTGATGATCGGTCTCGGCGAAAGCGAGGCCGATATCCTCCGGACGCTCGCCGACCTGCGCCAGGCCGGATGTGACCTGCTGACCATCGGCCAGTATCTCCAGCCGACGGCCACCCACGCTCCTGTGACGAAATACTACACGCCGGAGGAGTTCGAGGCCTTCGCGGCGGCCGCCCGCCGCCTGGGATTCCTGGAGGCCGTCTCCGGACCCCTCGTCCGGAGCTCCTACCAAGCCGGCCGTCTGTACGAGGCGGTCCGGTACAAGGACGAAGGAACATGCGCTACCTGATCTTCACGGACATCCACGGCAACATGGAGGCCTTCCAGGCCGTCCTCAAGGCCGTCCAAAAGAAAAAGATTGACCACTACATCTTTCTCGGCGACCTCGTCGGCTACGGGGCCTCTCCGAACGAGGTCATCCAGAGGATCCTGACCCTCAAGCCCCTGTCCATCATTCGCGGCAACCACGACAAGGCCGTCTCCGGCCTCGACTCCGTCCAGACCTTCAACCCCATCGCCGCGTCGGCCATCTTCTGGACGAAGAAGACGATCGCCCGGAAGCACCTCGATTTCCTGGTCCGCCTGAAGCAGAGCCCCGAGGTCGTCCAGGATTCGATCACCATCTGCCACGGCGCGCCGTTCGACGAGGATTACTACATCTTCGGCGAGTTCGACGCGGCCGAGGCTTTCTCCTACATCCAGACGCCGGTCTGCTTCTTCGGCCACACCCATTTCCCCTTCGTCTACACCGATAAGGACGGCAACGTCGAGGGCACCTTCCTCGAGGGGAATTCGAACGAGGTCCGGCTGGAGAAGGGCGTGCGCTACCTCATCAATCCCGGCTCCGTCGGCCAGCCGCGCGACCGCAATCCCCGGGCCGCCTTCGCCATCTACGATTCGGACGCCCGCACGATCAAGTTCAGCCGCGTCGAGTATGACATCGAAGAGGCCAAGCGGAAGATCATCGACGAGAAGCTGCCGCCGGCCCTGGCCGAGCGCCTCAGCCTGGGGATCTAATTCGGGGACAGGGACGCCGGCCTATTCCCGCAGGCGGAAGAGTCGGTCGCCGAGCGTCTCGCCGAGGAAGAATTTGAACAGGAAGAAATAGAGGAAGACGAGCACGGCGTAGAGCAGGAGCATGGACCCGGACATCGAGCCCAGGATGTCGAACAGGGTCATGCCCATGGAGTAGGCGGCCAGCCAGAGGGCGACGACCCAGAAGATGCCGACGAAGAGGATGTCGAAGGCTTTGGACTTGATGAAAACGGAGAAGTTGAACGGCGGCCGCGGACCCCTCTCCTGGCCTTCTTCGGCGGCCTCGATCTCTCGGCGGGCGGTCCTCACCTGGTCGGGTTCCCGGACGGGCATGAAGGGCTCGCGGACGGGCCGGACCTGGCCGGCGGGCAGGACGACCGCCTCGGGGGCCTGATCCTCCTCTTGCCCGGCCTCGTCGGTTTCCTCCTCCCCTTCTTCAGCGCCGATCTCCTCGCCCTCTTCCTCGCCTTCGTCAGCCTCAGCGGCGGGCCGCTCGAACGGAAGCGGCGCCTGGCTCACTTTTTCCGGGAGTCCGATCGTCGAGTCCGGGGCTCGCCGCCGCGGGAAGATCTCGACCTCTTCCTCGGTCTCGGGAGTCGACGGCTCGCCGCCGCGGAGCTTCCGTGTCTCGACGGGCCCCGTGTCCTCCGGGAATACGGGCGCGCCCTTCATCGTGCTGGCCCAGGGCGGAAGCGTTCCCGTGGGCGGCTCGGGGGCCCTGTCCGGAGCGGGCTCGGGGGCCGCGGGCGGCGTCGGCGCCTTCCTCTCGGCCATGACCTCGAGGAACTTGTCGACCTTCTCCTTGCTCAGATCGACCGTCTCGCCGAGGTCCTCGAGCTCCCGGGTGTCGAATGTGACCGGCCGCAACCCCGCCTCGCCGGCGGTCGCGGCCTCGTCCGAAACCGGGGTCCCCGAGATGTACTCGACTTCGAGCTCTTCCTTCACATCTTTCGGCGCGGCGGCCGACACGTAATCTTTGGTCCCGTCTTCCTTTACGGGTTCTGGGGACTCTTCTAGCTCTTCTTCGATCTCGTCGGCTAGCTCCTCTTCCTCGGCTTCCTCGTCCTCCTTGTCCTCATTATCTTCCTTCGGGGCTTCCGGTTCCGGCTTCTTCGTGCCGACCTTTCCGGTGTCGTCGAGGGACTTCGAAGGCTCGTCGACTAGGATAACCTCTTCCGTGGCGCCGCGCTTGGCTTCCTCCCCCGAGACCTCTTCGTCCACGAGCTCTTCGAGGTTCATCTCTTCGGTTTCCTCGGGGATCTCCTCTTCGAGCTCTTCGTCGATCTCGCTCTCGAGGTCCTTGGCCGCCGCAGGACGCTTCTCGCCCTCGGGCTCGTCGATGGTGTAGTCCTTCTCTTCGACCTCCGCGTCGATGATCTTCTCGCCCGGGATCTCCTCTTCGACCTGCTCGTCTTCGGTGAAAAGGAGCTGCGTGCCGCAGTTGTTGCAGTACTTATCGTTCTCGTCGGTGATGGCGTGACAATAGGGGCAACGGGTGATGGCCATTGGCTTTATTATCATAGGGACAAGGGGCGATGTCAATTGAAATGCAGGGTCCGTTCCCGTAGACTAACGGCCGGAGGAAGCCATGCCGCAGATGTCGTTCAGGAGCGCTTTGATCACCGGCGCCTCGGCCGGTTTGGGGGCGGAGTACGCCCGTCAGCTCGCCGCGGCCGGGACGAGCCTCGTCCTCGTCGCCCGGCGCTTGGATCGTCTCGAGGAGCTCGCCACGGACCTCCGATCCCGGCACGGCGTGACGGTCGACGTCATCCCGGCCGACCTGTCGACTCCCGATGGGGTGGCCGCCGTCGAGTCACGCATCTCCGCGAGCCCGGCCCTCGATCTCCTCGTCAACAATGCCGGGTTCGGCGGCCGGACGGGCTTCGTCAAGGGCGGAACGGCCGATCACCTGGACATGGTCCGGGTCCACGTCGAAGCGACGGTCCGGCTGAGCAAGGCGGCCCTGCCGGGCATGATCGACCGCGGCCGGGGGGCCATCATTAATGTTGCCTCCGTCGCCGCCTTCTCACCCTTCTCGGGAGCGATGTACAGCGGCACGAAATCGTTCCTGGTGATGTTCTCGCAGAATCTCGGCGCCGAGCTGCGGACCAAGGGCATCGCCGTCCAGGCCCTCTGCCCCGGCATGACCCATACGGACTTCCACGAGGTCGCGCGGATCGACAAGTCGGTGGTCCCCAAGCCCTTCTGGATGACGGCCGAAGCCGTTGTCCGCATCTCCCTCAACCGTCTCGGGCACGGTTTCATCTGCGTCCCCGGCTGGGAGAACAAGGTCGTTTCATTTCTGATGCGCTGCCCGCTGACGGCCGGCGTCGTCCGCGCGGTCAGCCGAAGCAGGGCCGTTCAGAAAAGAGCCGGGGGAAATTGACATCCCCCCTGCCGCCTAATGTGCTCTCGAATAAACTAAGCCTACGCGTTGGCTGGCCGCGGATTGGCCCCAGGGGTGGGATCTTTATCCTATACTCGTTCTTCCCCTTCATTTAAGTCGCAGGCAATGCCTGAAAACAGAATAGACGTTTTCACGGAAAGATAGGCTAAGGCTGAGCCGCAAGCGGATCGCCTTCAGGATCTTTCGGAAAGCCGTCCATAACGGACGCGGCTTTCCATGATCACGAACTCCTTATTGGCCGCGACCGCCGAGAAGAGCTTGGCGAACTTTTCGACGCTCGGCACCGACCGGCCCTGCTCATACCGGGCATAACTGTTCGGGGACTTCGAGCCCAAGCGCGCGGCGACCTCTTCCAGGCTCAGCCCCGCTTTCTGCCGCATCCGCCGGAGCAACAGGGCCGTGAGGGCACCTTGATCGGTTGCTCCGATCTCGAATGCCCTCCCCTTCGCCCCGAATACGCGGACCTCGAAGCCCTTCTTGTTGACGAGGCATTCGACGGCATCGGCGATCATCTCGTACGCCTCTTTCTTGGTCCTGCCCTGCGTCACGATGTCCAGGATGGGTACTTCGATGGCCCAGTACTTCCCAGCTTTGAAGACCTTGCCGACGAATCTCATGGCTTGACTCCTTTGGCTGTCCGCAAGATTGCCCTCGCCGTGTATTCGTTGATCTCGGCGTGCCTCGGGACCGCGACCTCTTGCTCGCCGCAGGCCCAGACGTCATGACGGCGGCCGCGTCGGAGGCGACTCCAGCCGAGCGCCCGAAGGCGATCTTCGAGCTCGCGGCGCTTCATGGAGCCAATATACACGTATATGTGTAAATGTCAAGCCGCCCCGCGGCGACCTTCCTCTGAGCAGCTTCCCGGGGGGGAGGGATTGCGGTTCCAATATCCCATTGTGAGATTGACAACCTCTTAGGATTCTGTAAAATATTGACCCTGGGGCGATTAACTCAGCGGTAGAGTGCTACCTTCACACGGTAGAAGTCAGAGGTTCAAGTCCTCTATCGCCCACCATTTTCTTCAGCAAGGTGCTGACCTGCCGTATGATCACCCTCCCAGTAGCCTCATAGAGGTAGCCTGCCGTTGTGGAATGTCCACATAGCACCCGGTATCAGCGGTGGCGCGAAGCACCTGCCTCTTCCTGCTGTTGTTCGGCAGCACCAGCCTTGCGCGGAAGTGCGGGCGTTACTTCCCTTCGATCTTGAGGAAGCGGACGGCATTGTTGTAGAAGATGTCGCGTTTTTCCTGTTCTGACAGGAACGAAGCTGATTCGATTCCCTCGATGGCCATTCCAATAGCTTCGGGCCAGTACATTTGATCCGAACCGAAAAGCAGACGCTTGCCGAATCCCGCCACCATTAGCTCGTGGAGGTAGTTGTGGAACTCCTGGCGAGGTAGGATCCAATTAATCGTCGCAACGTCCAGATAAACCTGCGGATACACCGACAGGATGGCCTTCGTCTCCTGTAAGTAGGGAGCACCCCCATGCATGAGGTATACGCGTAGATGCGGATGATGGACGAGCACCTCCTCGACGAGAGCCGGATTCCCCAGGATCACACGGAAACCCTGGAGACCGGCAAGATAGGGCGTTCCGGGGGGGCCGATGCCCGTATGGATACCAACGGGGATGTCCAGTTCTTCAGCCAGCGCGTAATATGGCTCCAACCGCAGATCGTCAGGGGCCATGCCCAGGTGCTGCAGGACGAGCTCGCCAAGGACATGCACGCGCCCCGCTAGAATGTCGGCTCGGAGCGTGGCCAAGTCGGGTAGCGGATTATTCTCGTCGACATACACGCCGACCAGCACACGAGCCGGCGCCGACGCCCGCCACTGGGCGACGATTTCCGGCGGACCGCTGGTACAGGCCTTTATGATGTTGTAGCGCGCTAGCGCCTCCAGCGATGCCTCGCGAAGTTCCGCGGTTGTTCGGGAAGCGGACGGTCGCCCGGTCATTGGGTTCTCCGGTGGGGAAGCTCCGTCGGCCGAGCTGTACGCGTGCAAGTGCATGTCGATGATGGGCGGGCGTTCCGTCTTGCCCTGGCCGCAGGACAGTCCGGCCGCAGCGAAGAGGATGGCCCAAAGCTTCAGGAATTGCATGCGCACTCCTTCTCCGCGGGGTCTGCCGGAGCGCCTTCGGTGCCTCGACCGGGGGAAGACACAAGATCAGCGGGAGCAGGAAGATATGCGGACCGAAGCCATCCCGGACCTCTTATGTATCAATGATTATGTGCCCTACTCTAGAAAAGCACAAGGGGCTGTTTTGTTCGGACTTTTCAGTTTGTGTCCAATTTGTGCCCAAAAGATGTCAGGAATATCAAAACATATCTAAAGATATCGAGCTTCATCGAAATCCAAAAGGCTTTAAAAACGGGCTATCTACAGTTGAATTATATTATTTTCTGCACTTTAGCTTTTTCAACCGCTTCCTACACACGGGTGAAGTCAGAGGTTCAAGTCCTCTATCGCCCACCGCTTTCTTATCAACCACTCGTATGATATCTCGGCCCGGGCAGAACTGACCCTCACGTATCTATTTTGTGTTCAGCGGAAGGTTCATCCGGCGTAAAAGGTCCTGGAAGCGCGGATCATCGCGTGCAGTGTCCCAGACGGGCTTGCCGAGGTAAGGCAGGTTGGGGTCGCGATCCTCATAGGCCTTCTCAAGCCAATCGATGGCCCGGGCTTTGTCGCCGGCGCATATGTACTTGATAGCGATATCCACAGCCATAACCCTGCCGGATTGCTCGTACCGGGCCGCCATAAAGTCCGCAAGGCGTCGTTGCACACCCTCGTATCCGGCTTCCGCAAGGCCTTTCTCGAACGCCGCGACGCGCCCAGGATCATTGGCGACCCTCTCCCCCTGCAAGGCAAGCTGCTCATTGCGCATCCCCAGTGCAAAGAGAGCCTCTTCCAGGTTAGTGAGAGCGACCGGTGCGTCGGGCTGCATGGCGAGCGCCGTGCGAGCCGCCGCAAGGGCATCGTCGTAGCGCCGACTGTACATCAGGACCGACGCGTAAAGGCTATGGAATAGCGCGTTAAACGGGTCCAACTTGAGCGCCAACTCAATGTGCGGTGTGGCCTCGTCGATGCGTCCCACGTTCGCCAGGTAGTGCGAGTAGAACGCGTGAGTTTGCGCCGCGTTGGGATTGAGCTCGAGGGCCCGCCGCCATTCCGGCTCGGCGCCGGCCCAGCCCCAGTCGGTCCACGTCTTGACCACGGCCAGCGCTTCGTGGGCTTCCGCAGAGCTGTCATCCAACGAAACGGCCTGCAGTGCCGCCGCCTTCACCTTGGGCCCGGTTTCATGGGGCGACGCGATGCCCATCTGCTGGCGGCTCCCCCAGATCCAGGCGAGACCCGCGTAAGCCAGGGCATAGGCAGGATCCTTCTCCAGCGCCAGCTCGAAGTATCGCTGAGCCGTGTCGAGATCCACCGGCGTCAGTTTCTGCTGGTGATATGAGCCCTTGAGATAGGCATCGTAGGCCTCCGGGTTGACGGTGGGGGCGGAAGCCAAGCGCGCCTGTTCGGCCGGCAGCAGTTTGAGCGCCAGCGCCTTGGCAACGTTCTGCGCCACCTCGCTCTGCACCGCAAGGATGCCCGAGAGCTTGCGCTCGTAGGTTTCGGCCCAGAGTTGCGTCTGGTCGCTTGCATGGATCAGCTCGACAGTGATGCGGACGCGGTTCGCCTCGCGCCGGGCGCTGCCTTCCAGGACGTATTCCACCCCCAGCTCGCGTCCGATCTGGTCGATCGGCGTATCGCCCTTTTTGTAGCGCATAATCGATGTGCGCGCGATGACGCTCAGGCTCTGCGGATGAAGGCGTCCGAGCTGGGTGATCATCTCCTGGGTGACGCCGTCATTGAGGTACTCCTGCTCCGGGTCTCCGGTGAGGTTGGCAAAGGGAAGCACGGCCATCCTGATGGCCGGAGGAGGCGAGGCGCTTCGCCCGAGAAGCCGATCCCGGAATCCTCCGACATTTAGGCCGAAAAGGACGAGGATGACAGACAGCACGGCAGGGAGAAGATAAGCCGCATTCAATCCGAATATCCTTCTCCTTACCCATCTTTTGGCTTTGAGCGGCTTGAATCCTTCCGCCACGGCTTTGAGATCCGCCGCAAATTCATCCATGGTCTGGTAGCGGTCGACCGGTTTCTTGACCAGGGCCCGGCCGACAATCTGCGCCAGTTCGGGGGCCGTGCCGGGTCTGGCCTTCACCAGGGACTCCGGTTCCTGATGAAGGATCGAATGAATCACGGCCTGATCGTGATCTCCGCGGAAGGGCAGCTGGCCGGCGAGCATCTCATAAAAGACAACGCCCAGCGACCAAATGTCCGTCCGCTGGTCGAGATCGCCTCCCCGGGCCTGTTCAGGCGACATATAGGCTACCGTCCCTAGCGTCGTCTGGCTCTTCGTCAGTGACGACCCGCCCCGGAGCTTGGCCAGCCCGAAGTCCATGACCTTGGCCTGGCCCTTCGTCGTCACCATGATATTGGCGCTCTTGATGTCGCGATGGATGATGCCCTTGTTGTGGGCTTCGTCCAAACCTGCCGCCACCTGACTGATGATATCCAGGGCCTCCTCCGGCCTCCCCGGCCCCTTTCTTATCCTGTCCCGGAGCGTCTCTCCTTCTACGTACTCCATAGCGATATAGGGACGCTCTTCGCTCTCGCCGACTTCGTGGATGACACAGATATTCGGATGGGATAGGGCCGCGGCCGCCCGGGCTTCGATAAGGAACCTCTCCCTAAGCTCGAGAGAGTCCATCAGGTGGGTAGGGAGGAACTTCAGGGCCACGCAGCGCTTGAGCTTGAGGTCCTCGGCCTTGTAAACGACCCCCATCCCGCCGGCCCCGACCTCCTCGATAATCCGATATTTTCCGGCAATGAGCTTGTCCTTCGCTATGACCGGGAGAGGTGTCGCCAGGGTCTTCGTCAGGGAATCGGCCATCCGGGCATCTGCGGTGAGCGGCATCCCGCACTTCCCGCAGAAGTTCGTCGCGTCGGGATTGTCAAACTGGCATTTCGGGCATTTCACGATCAGCTCACCCCTTATTTCTCGCCCGCCGCCGGAAGGTTCATCCGGCGCAATAGGTCCTGGAAGCGCGGGTCGTCGCGCACCAGGTCGAAGACGGGGGTCCGCATGTAGGGCAGGTTGTTGTTGTGCTCCAGGTACGCCTTCTCGAGCCATTCAATGACGCGGCCCTTTTCCCCTGCCCGGGCGTAGTAGTTGGCCAACGTATAGCCCGTCACGCTCCCCGGCCTCCCGTAGCGCGCCGCCAGAACGTCGGCGAGTCTCTTTTCCGCCTCGGTGAAGCCCGCTTCCGCAAAGCCGTGTTCCAGCGCGTTGGCCAGATCTGGATCCTTTCCCCATCTTTCTCTTTCCATGGTTAGGAGCTCGTCATGCATCTCTTTCATAAAGAGCGAATCCATCAGGGCCGATCGAGCGACCTCGTTTTTGGGTTGAACGCTCAGCACCTTTCGGGTCATGGCGATGGCCTCGTTGAATCGGCGGGCATGCATCAGGACGACGGCATGAAAGCTTTGGCTCCTGATGTTGTACGGGTCGAGCTCCACGGCCCTCTCGATCTTGGCGATGGCTTCGTCCTTCCGGCCGGTGACCACGAGGAAATGCGAGTACCCCGGCAGGGCCATCGCGTTGTTCGGGTCGATCTCGAACAGGCGGTCCCAGGCCCGCTCCGCGGCTGGCCAATCCCAGTCCAGCCAAGTCAGGATGCCGGCCAGGACGCGACGCGCCTCGATCTCTCCATCGTCGAGCGCCAGGGCCTTGAGGGCGGCGGATTTCGCTTTTATGAGCCCTTCCTCGCGGGGCGCCATGTTCAGCTGGAGGCGGCTAACCCAGAGGCCGGCGAGACCGGCCCAGGGCGCCGCGTATTCCGGGTCCCTCTCGATAGCGAGGTTGAAATAGCGTTCCGCTTCATCAAAACCTGCCTTGGTCATCGCGTCGCGATTCTTAACGCCCTTGAGGTACGCTTCGTAGGCCTCGGGATCGACGGTCCGGGCCTTAGCCAGCCGGGCCTCGGCGGCCGGCAAGAGCTTGAACGCCAGGGCCCCGGCCACCTTCCTGGCGACCTCGCTCTGCAGGGCCAGGATACCGGACAGATCGCGCTCGTAGGTCTCGGTCCAAAGCGTGGTCTGGTTTCGTGCATCGATGAGCTCGACCGAGATCCGGACCCGGACGGTCTCCCGGCGGCAGCTTCCTCCAAGGATGTAGCCCACTCCGAGCTCGCGCCCGATCTGCTCGAGAGGCGTTTCGCTTTTCTTGTAGCGCATCACCGAAGCGCGGCCGATGACGCTCATCCTGGCCGGCTGGAGCCGGCCGAGCTCGGAGATCATGTCCTGGGTCAACCCGTCGCTCAGGTATTCCTGCTCAGGATCGCCGGTCAGGTTCTCGAACGGGAGGACGGCCAGCTTGAAGGGCTTGGCCGCCGCGCCTGCGCCGCCGGTCAGACGGATCCTGAGGCCGCCGACGTTCAGCCCAAAGAGCAGGGCTGCCACGACGATGACGGTTCCCGCAGGCACGAGCCAGCGCCGCCGGGCGAACCGGTAGCGCCAAGCCGCCCACATCGACGCCGTACCTGCCCGGATCGCTTCGAGCGCGTTCCGAAGTTCCTGGGCTTTCTGATAGCGCTTCTCGTGATCCTTCTCGAGGCAGCGTCCGATCACCGCGCCGAGTTCCGCGGGCACCTCCGGAGGGAGCGGCATGGGAGCGCGGTTCAGGATGTCCGAGCTCACTTCGAACCCGCTCTGTCCTTGGAAGGGCCGGACGCCCGAGGCCATTTCGTAGAGCGTGACGCCGAGCGACCAGATGTCGCTGCGGGCATCGGCAGGCAGGCCGCGGAGCTGCTCCGGCGACATATAGGCCAGCGTCCCGACCGTGGTTCCTTCGGAGGTGAGAAGGGTCATTGTCGGGCCGCCGAGATCCTCTTTCTCGGGCGAGACCATCTGCTTGGCCAGCCCGAAGTCCATGACCTTGGCGTGGCCCGTTCGCGTCAGCATGATGTTCTCGGGCTTGATGTCCCTGTGGACGATGCCCTTGCCGTGCGCCGCCTCGAGAGCCTCCGCGACTTCGACCCCGATCCGCATCGTCTCTTCGAGAGCGACTGGTCCCTTCCCGATCTTTGCCCTCAGTGTCTGGCCGTCGATGTACTCCATGACGATGAAGTCGCGGCCCTCGGACTCGGCGATCTCGTTGATATGGCAGATGTAGGGGTGGTCGAGCGCAGCCGCCGACCTGGCCTCGCGAATGAAGCGCTTGTGCGCCTCTTCGTCCTGCTGCATTTCGGGCGGAAGGAACTTCAATGCGACGCGGCGGTGGAGCGATGTGTCCTCGGCCAGGAATACCTCGCCCATGCCGCCCCGGCCGATCTTCTCGAGGACGCGGTAACGGCCAAGGTTCTTCCCAATCATGTCCCTTTTCCCGTCTGAGGGGATATTAGGCCGCAAAGCATCGGCAGTCAATGGTCAGGTCTCAGAGGTTCAAGTCCTCTATCGCCCACCATTTTCTTTTCAAAACGGATAGGGGCCGAGACCTATTCTCTCTTCACCGGCCCCAAATACTTGTCCAGCCAGGCCAGCGTCTCTTTGATGTACTCGTTCTGAGGGGGGATGTGGTCGGTTCCGCAGATGATGAGCCGCTTGTGCTCAGCCGGGGTCCCGAGAAGGTCGAACATGGGTTTGGCCGATGTCTCGACATCGAAGATTGTATCGTACTTGCCGCTCATCATCAGGGTCGGCGTCCTGACCCGGGTCACGTAGCTGAACTGGTGAGCTTGGGGAAGCGCCGATCCGCTGAAGCCCGCGGCTATAAGAACGCTCGCCCCAAGGCGCTCTTCCACCGCCGGTATGATCGCTCCGAGCATACCTCCCCAGCTCATGCCGTAAAAGGCGAGCTTCCCGCCGTCGATGTCCGGGCGCGTCTCCAGGTAGTCGATGCTTCGCTTGAAATCCTTGACCAGTTGGATCAGGTATTCGATATACGCATGAGAGGCCTCGTCGACAGCTGCCAAAGCCGGGTTCCCGCGCTCGAAGGTCCCCTTATAGACGGGATAGAGGACGGCCCGGCCATTCTTGACCAGGAAAGAAAGAAACATAGGGAATTCGTAGTAGCTCTCGATGTTCTGGCTCGAGCTCTGAGCTTCTGAGGCGCCGCCGGGAAAATAGATGACCGTCTGATAAGGAGGAGCGATGTTCCGGGGCAGAAAGAGGTAGGCCAGGACCCTCTCGCCGCCATAGGCGGCGTTGAACGAGATCTTCTCCCGGATCCACCCGCCGGGACTTTCCTCCCTCGATTCCACGCGGGCATCCAGATCCGTCTTGTCATACGCGAACTGCTCCTTGTAGACCTGGAAGACCGCATCGGGAACCGGTGGCTCCGATCGGAAATCCCTGACGGCTCGGACACCTTGAACGCTGAACGCTGCTTCGGGAATCTTTGCGGCATCGGGATAGACCGCCAATCGGTACCCGTTCTTGGCCGACCGGTCGATCGGGGCGGTTTGGATCTGATTGCCGATCAACCGGACGTCATCGTCCCAGGCGCCGCCCCGGATGATCCTTCCCTCCCGGCTCTCGTTCCAGCACCACTCCCGGACGTTCCCCCCCATGTCTAAGGCGCCGTAGGCCGTGATGCCTTGAAGGCTTCCCACGGGGACGGGGCCTTTCCCCCCGAGATTGTTAAAGGCGGCCTGGACCCCCCAGCCGCCGAGTTGCGGGAATCGAACCATCGGGGTCAAGAGCCCTCGCGCGACGTTCCAATGGTAAGTTGTCGGCAGGCTCTTGCCGGCATACTCGGCATAGGCTGCCGCCTCGTACCAGCTGACGCCTGATACCGGATAATCGCCTTCTCCCTCCGGATAATCCCCCGCCGTCCACGTCGATGGACCAGGCAGGCCCGACGTGTCCACGAATTCTCCCATGGCCTCTTCCCAGGACAACTCCTTTCCGTCTTTTACGAACCTGTGTTTCCAATAGGCTTTATTCCTATACCCACTCTTGTCGACGAACTCTTTGTATTCCCTGTTGGTGACCTCGAGCCTATCGATGAAGAAATCATCCAACTTCCCGCCCGTTTGCGTTTGCCCTCCCTGGACACGCACCATGCCCGGCGGAAGGCTGCCCGTCTTGTCCAACGTTCTGGCAACATCGGAGGGCACGATGCCGCCGGGGGTCTTGTAGTTGATATTCCAGGTGGATGCCGCCGCCAGGACAGTCTCATAGCCCTCTTTTTCGAATTTCCACCGAAAAATGCCGATGGGCAAGCGGATCTTCTCGAGAGGGGTTGCGCCAAGATAAGACCATTCGGCGTCGGGGGTCTCGTATTCCTTCATATAGACCCTGGCGCCCGGCGGCTCCGTCCTGACGTTAATGATCAAAGCGCATTTCGAGAAAAGCTCGGTAAGCTTGGGGACATCCCCCAGGATGGCTTCGGCCTGTTCCGCCAGGCGATAAGGCGGGACGAGGTTCCGCCAGGCATCGTTGCCCTCTATCATCCGCTCGATTTCTGGAAGGGCCACCTGCCTGGCCCAGCGCACTTTCCCCTGATGTTTAAAGAAGAAGAAAGCCGCGACGGCGATCGCTACGACAGCCAGCGCCACAGGGATGGCTACCGCCGGACGGCGCAGCTTCTTCACGAGCGACCTCAGGCTGAAGACCCCTGCGGCCTCCGCCCGGAGAGCTGCCTCGTAGGCCTTCAGATCCTTCAGCATCTCTCCGGCCGCACCATAACGCGAGTCACGGTTCTTTCTGAGCGCACGCGAAATAACCTGCTGTAGTTCCTCCGGCACGGGAGGCTTGCGCTGTTTAATCGGCCTCGGCTCCTCGTGGATGATCAAATGGATGACCGAAAGGTCCCGGTCCCCCCGGAACGGAAGCTCGCCCGTCAGGATTTCATAGAGAACGACACCGAGCGACCAGAGGTCCGTCTGCCCGTCGACCTCCTCGCCCTTAGCCTGTTCCGGGGACATATAGGCCACGGTGCCCAAGGTCGTCTGGCTCTTCGTCAGCGACGAGCCGCCCCGCAGCTTGGCTAGCCCGAAGTCCATGACCTTGGCTTGGCCCTTCGTCGTCACCATGATATTGGCGCTCTTGATGTCCCGGTGGATGATGCCCTTGTTGTGGGCTTCGCCCAAACCGGCCGCGACTTGACTGATGATACCCAAGGCGTCCTCCGGCTCGAGCGGCCCCTTCCCGACCCTGTCCCGTAGCGTCTCCCCCTGCACGTACTCCATGGCGATGTAGGGCCGGTCTTCGCTTTCTCCGACTTCGTGGATGACGCAGATGTTCGGGTGTGATAGGGCCGCGGCCGCCTGGGCCTCGATGAGGAAGCGCTCCTTGAGATCGGGCTCGTCCATGAGGTGCGGGGGTAGGAACTTCAGGGCCACGCATCGCTTGAGCTTGAGGTCCTCGGCCTTGTAGACGACCCCCATCCCCCCGGCCCCGATCTCCTCGATGATCCGGTATTTGCCGGCAATGAGTGTCCCCGGCTTCAGGACGCGAAGGTGGGTCTCGAGGGTCTTGGTGATGGAAGCGCCTTCCGGGCCAGCCCCGGCGCCCAACGGCGCCGCGCAGCTGCTGCAGAATCTCGAGGCATCGTTGTTCTCGGAGTGGCACTTCGGGCATTCCATGATGGCCTCCCCCGTTCCGATGACCGGATATTAGCACCCCGGGAACGGCTGGTCAACCGCAATAGGCTACGTGTCGTTTGTGCCCAAATTGTGCCCAAAATATGTCAGGGATATCGAAACGCATCTAAAGAAATCGAACTCCATCGAAATCTAAGAGCCCCTAAGAATTGGTGTTTTTCATGGCAACCCATTTATTTTCTGCGCTTTATGTTTTTCCGCCGCTTCCTCCACACGGTAGAAGTCAGAGGTTCAAGTCCTCTATCGCCCACCATTCTTTTCAATAATTTGCATACCCCGTATTTCGGAGATACTTGCATCGCCGCGCCTGCCCACGCGATACCGGCTGACGCCCGGCCCGAGAATGTGGCGGCGATGATCGAGATCCTGGCGGCGTTCAAGAAAACGACTTTCCTATTTTGCGATGCGGCAATACCGGATTAAAGCTGAATCCGGTTGCTTAGCAAACTCGACTTCCAATCCCTCGCCGAGCAATCGACTCCCAGGGAGAGTCTGACTTTGCATCGAATCCAGGTTCACTACCTGATAGTTCGCATCATAAGCAAGGCCTTTTAGGCGGAAGATTTCCCTGTTTTGCTGGCTCCCGGGCCGCTTCAGCACGACAATCAACCCTTCTCCGGTTTCGGGCAGGTCCAGCTGATAGGCCATCCAAACGTCTTTGGCCTGCGAATATTTCGTCAACGGATAGTAATCGCCGTAATAGAACTTCCGAATGCTCAAATACTGTTCAATCGTTGTCGCGGCCTGACGGGCCGACTCCTCATCGTCCTGGTCTGGCAGTTTGACGTTCATTCCCGCCGACATGGCGCTGCGCCATTCATATTCGCTTCCCTTCGTTAGCAAAGCGCCCTCGGACATGTTCAGGGGAACCCAAGAGAGCAGGCCGAAGGTATGGCATTGCCGGTGGATGGCATCGGCCGGCCAGTCTGTCCGCCACAAAGCCGTGCTGCGGCCGATCGTTTCGAGGTCGATCCGACGACCGCCGCTGGCGCAGTTATCGATCGCCAAACCGGGGTGCCGTTGGAGAAGTTCATCCCACATGGCATAGAGCCCTTCGATATAGCGGATTTCCGTCATTCCTATACGGTCGGGCGGGTCGGCATGTTGCCAGAACTCGAGGGGGGCGATGTTAAAATCCTCCCGATACCAATCCAGCCCGAACTCATCGATCCGGGCGGAGAGCCAATCGGTCAAGAACCGCCGCGCGGCCGGCTCGCCCATGTTCCAGAGCATGTCATTTTCATGGATCTGGCTTCGCCGGCTCTCCCAAAGTCCCCAGCGGGGATCCGCGTGCGGAACCTTCCAGTCCATGTTGTGCTGTTTGTACTCCGGTGTCCCGTCGCCCAGTTCGAGCAGCCAGCGGGGATGGTCCTTGAACCTTGCCCATTCGGTGCCCTGGCAGATCCGCTGCGGTTCGAACCACAGCAGGAATTTTCGGCCCGACAGGTGCAACGGGTCGCTGACGGCACGAAATCCTTGCGGGTAAAGCTCTCGGCGCACGGCCCAGTTGCCGTTGCTCTTCCACCACGGTTGCGTGCCGAACCATTCGGCGTCGATCCAATACAGCTCGACCGGCAACTGACGCTTGATGATCTGCCGGATCACTTTGAGATGGTCGGCCGCCGGGCTGCCGCCCCATCCGGTTAGGAGCACGGGCAGCACAATTGGCTGGCCACCGGGCCGAGGCCGATGGTGGGCTAAAAGGAAGCGGCGCAGCAGATTGTTGCCCCGCACCGGCTGGCCTTGCCAAAAAAGGGCCAGAATGCGCGGCGTGCGTATCTCCTCGCCGGGATGAAGTCGCAAATGTGTCTTAGCCATGCCCGAATCAACCCGCACGCGATTGTCCTCATCGCGGGTGAATGAGGCCGCCCACTGACCCGTCCACCCGATGCCGAGGATCATTCCCTCGGCACCGAAATCGACATTGAAAAAGGGCAGCACTTCGCTGGAAGACCGCCCGCCGCCCGGCTGCAAGGACAGCTTCGCGCCCGGCTCAAGCGTTTTGTCAATTGGAGCGAAGTCGTCGATCGAGCAGACGGCGCCCTTGGCGTAATGCACGACGGGCGGGTCGGGCTGGCTGGCAACCGAGAGTTCCAAATCCAGCGGAAGGATGTTTTCCAGAATCGACGAATCCGATGCCCCCGTGTTCTTGAAGTGCAACACCCATTCGACCGCAGGAAAGTCCGGGAAGACAGTCGACTCGACGCGCACTTCGAGACCCGTTGCGGGGTCGGCATAGGTTGTGGAGACTTCCGCGCGCCCGTCTCGTGCGATACGTGAATGCGAGGTCTGACTGCATTGTCGAAGCCACTCGGCCGACGGCCGCGAGTCATAGGTGAAAGAGAAGACGGGCCCTAAGGGATTCGTCGCCAATGGAGCAAAGGCTAAGGTTTTCTCCGCTCCTGTTTGTGCCCCCAAAACGGCAGCCCAACGTCCGGCGGCGGCCATTTCCGTTTCCTTGCCGTGAGTCTGTGCGAACTCCGTGGTTGAACTTCTGCAAGCGATACAAGCCAATGCCGCTGCCGCCAGAATTAGAGTCTTTTGGATGTTTCTTCTCATGCCGTGGTCTCGCTTGAAAGAACTTTGACAACAGGATGACAGTATAGGAGATGCGAGACTTGACATCAACACAGGGGGAAAAGACGGAGGCCAAGGTCCTCGCTGGCGGCGAGGCTCCGCCCGCCCACGTCCAGACCGCCTTTGTCCTCGTCGAAGAACGTTCCCCGGCGCCTCAGATCACCAACACCTTGATATCAGGATATCCCATCAGCTTGAGAATAAAGTAGTTTACCGCCGCTTCACCGGGATCATCGGAATAGCAGACGAGCTCCGCGTATCTCGGGACGCCGGCCTGGGCCAGGATGTTCCAGATATCTTTCGCGGCTTTGGGGGTGCCGTCCTCATTCAGGAGATCCGTGTACGGAACATGGACGACTTTGCCGTCCTGGGCTTTGGCAGGCACGTTCGGGCCCGAGGCGATCAACACTTTTGGATAAGCGCCCCGCGTGCTGTTCAGGTCCGCAATGATCACGTCCTTGCGGACATTGCCGGGATAGGTCGTGGGAGGTATGGATGGGTCCTGGGGGGTCTTCTTGGGGCCCACGACGGTGGCCTCCTTTTTCAAGGTAAGACCAAGTTGTGCCCAATCATCTATAGAGCCCATGAGAACCGATATCTTCTTCTGGCCCAGCTTCTCCAACATGACGAATGCCAGGGCCGCGTCTTTGGTCAATCCCGCGCCCGAAACGACGACCGCTTCGTGAGACACGTCGACTCCGGCCGGACCCAGGATGGCAACCAGCTTGGCGGGATCGGCGATATGGCTTCTAAACACACCCGCCTGGAGGTTGAGCGCAAAAGGCACATGGCCCTGATCGAACGCCGCCGCGGACCGCACATCCACGATGCTGACCTGCCCGCCGCCGAACGTCCTGATCATCGGGCCGCCCCAGAACTTCAGCCAGCTCGCTTCCCTCATCAGGTACGGAGCATCATATGTCCAGTAAGGGAGCTCTCTTTCGTCGGCCAACCATCCCAGCTCGGATTCCTTGAAGAGCTTGACCTTGGGGTACTTCAGTATGAACTTGATGGCGAAGAACGGCCCGCTGGCGGCCACTCCGCCCCCGCAGTGTGTGTAGATCTGTTGTTCGGGCCTGACACCCAAATAAGTCAGCATTCGCCCTATTTCATCGGCCGATTTGAAGGTCTTGTCAGGATTGAAGAAATCGTCGCTGGGCAGCAGGATGGAATGAGGGATATGGCCGGCCCTCGGAAGGGGGGCGACCTGGCCAAAATGCCAGTCGGGCCCCAGCGCTTCGATCAACGCATTGTTGACCGGGTCCCCGGACGCGGTCAGGTATTCGGGCAGCCCGGCTCTCACATCTTCGTTGACCGTCTTGACGGCGAAGGAGCCTTTCTTCAGCGCGGACGGGACGTCCTTCGTCACCGGCAACCCCGCCTCCTGCCACTTGGAAAACCCCCCGTCCAGGATCATAAGGTCCTTTGCGGGGAAGCCGTAATAATGGAGGGAGTAAAAAAGCCGGGTGGCCATAAAGGTGCCGCCTTGATCGTACAGGACGATCCTTTTCCCCGGACTGATCCCCCAGGACTGGAAGAGCTTTTCCATATCCGCCATCGACATTTCGCGAAGGCCATACCAGCTGAGGATGTCGACACTGATCGCGCCGGGTATGTGCTTGGCCATGTAGGTCTGCGTGGGTGACGCGTCGAGAATCAGAACCTCGGCATTTGAGAGATTCTTCTCGAGCCACTTGACACTGACAAGATGGCCTTCGACCCCGTCTTCCGCCGTCACGGGCTGCGCCAGGAGCAGACAGCCGGCAACGGCTAGAAAGAAGCCATACCTCAGGACCTTCGGCATGTTATCCTCCTGTCGCAATAGCCTTCATGGGTGGCGCGACGCCAGATCTTGTCGTGGGAGAAGGCTTAGACGGCTATCGGCCCGCCTTCCATTAGATTAATCCTATCATTATTATAGGAATTGGTCAAGGAACGTGGAACGGGAGACCCGCCCTGCCCGCCTATTTTAGGCATCCGCTATAATAGATAATTAGGAAAGAATGGTCAGCGGAGAGATGGAAAAGACGCATGTTCAGAAAGAGAGCTTTATATATGTCCCTTATTCTGGCCCTTTTCACGGGCCGGTGTTCTTACTCCGTCGAAGACGGGGGATATGACCTGTCCCGGTTCCGGGAAGACACAGAGCTCATCTCTGTCCCCGCCGATCTTCAGGGTATCGTCCAGACCAACGGCGAAGCCGCCCGAGCCGTTTCCGCGGTCCATGACGGGCGAGAGCTGAGGTTCGTCGTCATCGGAGACACGATCTCCGACAAGAACAAGACCTTTCAGACCTTCCTCGACGAGATCGCCGCGATCGATCCTCCTCCTTCGTTCATCGTCCACTTGGGAGATCGTGTCGCCCCGCCGATCGTGGATTCCTACGGCGCGTACCTGAAGGCCATCAGCGATCCGCCCTGCCCCATCTTGCACGTCGACGGGAACCATGACATTCGGGAGGCAGGCGAACGGATCTCGAGGGCTTTCTTCGGCGACAAGGACTTCTATTTCGACAGGGGCGACATGCGCTTCGTCTTCATGAGCAACGTCCCCAGGGCCGGCCTGCGTAAAGAGCCTTCCGGCTTCACCCGGGAGCAGATAAGCTGGCTTGAAGACAAGCTGAAGGCCCCCACGCCGTCGCGGAAGTTCTTCTTCGCCCATGTCCCGCCTCGGGCCCCGTTCCGGAAGATCAGTCCGGGCCTGGCTTCTCTCTTCACCCCGGAGCTCGAGAACGAGAAGGAATTCCTCGGCCTTCTGGCCCGCTATCACGTCGTCATGGCCGCTTTCGGTCACCGGCATATCCACACCTCCCGGGTCTACAACGGCGTCCTCATGGTCATCACGGGCGGCGGGGGCCAGAGGAATTTCCTTGAGCCCCGCGTGAAAGAGCCCCGGTTCACCAAGAAGAGACACTACACGCTCGTGGACATCCCCGCGTCGGGACCCTATGGGCCGTTCGAGGGAATCCTATCCTGCATGGGGAAGGGCCACGAGGTCTTGTCCATAACATCGTTCGTCCAGGCGAGCCTTTTCGCGGACGGCGGGGACGCCGCCGTAACGCTCCGGCCCCATCCCGCGCCGGCCGACGGCCCCTATAGGCCGGGGGATCTCGCCACGACGAGGCTCGGATCGTCGAGCCGCACTCCCTGAAACGCCAAAGGAGTTTCCAGGCCCTATGACGATATCCGGGGACAGGCTGAGCCTGCGGAAGCTCAAGGCCATGGCCGGCCGCGAAGTAGGACTCTCTGACTGGTTCCCCATCACGCAAGAGCGCATCGACGCCTTCGCCGCGGCGACCGAGGACCGCCAGTGGATCCACGTCGATCCGGAGCGGGCGGCCGAGGGCCCTCTCGGCGGGACGGTCGCCCACGGCTACCTGCTGCTCTCCCTCGTGCCCTTCTTCAACTCCTCGAGCGAGGTCTTCAAGGGGCGTTTCCGGATGGCCGTCAACTACGGCCTCGACCGCGTCCGCTTCCCCCAGTCCGTCAGGGCCGGCTCGCGGGTCCGCAACCGGGCCGTCCTGAAGAAGATCGAGAAGCGGGGGTTCCGGAAGGTCCTTGTCACGGTCGAGAACACCCTGGAAGTCGAGGGCGAGGCCAAGCCGGCCATGGTCGCCGATGTCCTGGCCCTGATCTATCTTTGACGGCCACGGGAGCGGGGAGCATGCGCATCAGGATCCTCGGCACCCGCGGCGAGATCAAGGAATCGGCGCCCTATCACTCCCGGCATTCCGGCATTCTCATCGACGGGACGCTCATGGTCGACTTGGGCGAGCCGGAGTTCCTCGAATACGGCCCGAAGGCGGTCGTCATCACGCACCTTCATCCCGACCACGCCTATTTCGTCCGAACGGGCGCGGGCCGGCCGCCCGCGGGGCTCCCCCTATTCGCTCCCGAAAGCTACGTTGACGCCGGCGTGAAGGTCCTCGCCGAAGCGGAGACGATCGCCGGATACCGCGTCGAGCCCATTCCCACGCACCACAGCCTCAAGGTCAGGTCCCAGGCCTATCTCATCTCCGGGAGCTCCGCGAAGATCCTCTGCACCGGGGACATGATCTGGATCAACAAGGAGCATCATCATCTCTTCGAGGGGCTGGACCTGGTCATTACGGAGGCGAGCTATTTCCGCAAGGGGGGGCTCGTGAAGCGGGACAAGGCGACCGGCACGATCTACGGGCACACGGGCGTCCCGGACCTTATCCGCCTCTTCAAGGATCATTGCCGCCGCATCGTCCTGGTCCACTTCGGGGCCTGGTTCTACAAGGACGTCCGCCGGGCCCGGAACGCGATCCGCGCGCTCGGGCGGGCGAACGGCGTCAGCCTGGAAGCAGGATACGACGGCAGAGAGATCGTCGTCTAGGAGCGCTCAGAAAGCCAGGCCTATCGTCGCCGAGAGCACGCCGTTCTTCAGGTCGATCGTTCCCAGGTCGGGGATCGCGAGCTTCTGGAGCCCCATCGTGTACCGGGCGTCGATGTGGATCGAGCGACCCAGCTGGAGGCCCCCGCCGAGAACGGCGCCGTAATCCGACGCCGGCATGTCGTTGATCTCGATGCCTTCCAGAACGGCCTTCAGGTTGAAGCCGAACGCCGGCCCGGCGAAAATGAAGGGATGGAGGCTGCCAGTGGGGATCCGGAGCTTGAGGAGGACCGGGATCTCGATGTAGTCGAATTTGAGCTTTCCTGTCCCCGCATCCGCCCCTTTCACGGTGTAAAGGACTTCGGGCTGGATGGTCAGGACCCGGCCGAGGTTGAGCTCGAGAAAGATCCCGGCGCAGAAGCCGACCGTGCTCTTCCAATCGGGGAGCGCATCGGAGAAGTTGCCATTGACGTTGGCGATGTTGGCTCCGCCCTTGATACCGAACCTCACATCCGCTGCCGCCGTCTGCGGAAGGACAAGAACCGCAGCGAACGCGCCAATCACCAGAATTTTCCAAAGCTTGTTCATAGGGCCTCCTTGGTTTGTTTATACGCCCACCGGCCGAGGAAATCCAGTACTTCCTCGTCCGTGATGTCGTACCATTGTGCGTAAACCTGCGCCACCGCGTAAAAGGTGATGGGCCGGGACAGGAAAAGCAGGCTATTCCTGTCTGAGGGGACTTTCCTATGATGGTCCCTTGTTATCGGTTTGACTTGGAGCCGGCAGATTCAATACCATGTGGCCATTGCGAGGGGAACATGAAAAGCAAGAGTCCCATCCTCGTGTTCGTCGGCTCGGCGCTGGTCTTCCTGACGATCCTCAATGGAAGTCCGGGCACGTCTGCCGAGCGCCAACGGCCAAGGGCCTATCAGTCCTCATCGCTCAAGGGCCTCTCGAATGAAGACCTGTTCGCGTATATGGGCGGCGCGCCGGGCGCCACAACGAGGGAACGGGAAGAACGGAATCGGGAGGCCGTCCCCGAAAGATTCTGGGATTCATCACCGCGGGACGCGGCCCTCGCCCTGCTCGCCGCGACGCAGGCCCCTGAAGGAAAAGAGCATTATGCGGTCGCCATCGGGGTACCGCCGGCCGAGCCGCCCAGCGCGGGGATGCTGGTCTTCAGCAATTACTCCGACCGCAGCTATAACGATATGCGGACCCACTATTTCGTCCTGTTCAATCCCAAAAGCTCGTTTTTCGCCTACGCGATGACCCTCGCGCCCGGACAGGTCGGATATGATGTCACTCGGGTCGGTAAGGCCTATGAACTCCGCTCTTGCGAGCTGCCCTATGCCGAGGCCAGGCACCTCGCCCAAGTGATCTGGTGGCTCGGCTTGGCGGAAACAAAAGAGAAGAAAGAAATCGTTTCTCGGCCGGGGCTGAGTTTCTCCGGGTTCTCTACGGCCGACGGCCGGGGACATCTTTCGCTTCTCCCGGAAGACGGCGGAAGAGTTATCGATGAAACGGGGATCTTGAGGGCCATGACCGCTGGCACGTGGGCGGGAGAGTACGATCGGGAGGTCTTTCTTAATGTCGCCGGTTACGCCGTTGAAGAGATCCTCTTTGAGCGCCTGTTCAAAGAAGGCCGCGAAGTCCGCATCAGGCGTATTGGCCGATATCTGGGTATCTCACGGGACAGCGGGGAATATGCTCCGGATGAACTCATCCGATTGAAAGCCGAGGTCCTCCATTTCCTGTCGCGTTATTCCCCCGACGGCCGGCGGATCTCCCATTGGCACGTTCTTGCCGCCGCGCAGGCGGCGGGGGATCTTGTCGTCACCGAGGCCGCCGCGCTCCTCGGGGGCATCCAGAAAAATCTGCCGCGTCCCGCGCCCGCCGGAAAAGGGGGCCGAACGTTGGAGGAGATCGGAAAAGAAATTCGGAAGCTCATGACCGAGGAAGCCTCAGACGAATCTGAGGAGAAGGTCGATAAGCTCATGGAGGAATTCGAGCGTGTTCAGGGCCAGGCCATGGGCGGTCAAGCGATCGAGAAAGAGCTGAATAGCGCGGCTACGACCGCCCTACGGAAGATCAAAGCCGGCGACGATGTCGCGGCGCTCAAGAAGTGGGCCGAGAGCGGGGACCACGAATCGACTTGGGCCGCCTCGCGGCTCCGAAAGATAGCCGCGACCGCCTCTGTCGAGGTCCTCGCGGCCCGGCTCGACACGGCGCGGCCGGGGGATAAGCCGGAGATCCTCTATGCGATCTACCGCGCGGACCCTCAAAAGGCCTTGGATATCGCAGCTGGCGTGCCCGCGAGCGAGGTCAGCGAACTGAGCACGGCCGCGGCCGAGATCCTCGGAAAAGCGGGGCTCCTATCCGGCGATAAGGCCCGTATCGCTTCCCTCATCAAGGTTGTTATGGACGAGAAAGCGAACTGGGAGCAAAGGAACGCGGCCATCGACGTGCTCGTGCCCCGAGCCGATCCGGGGAGATACCCTGATAAGGCCTTAGACGACGCCCTGATCGCAGTCGTCGAGACTGAACCCTCGCAGGGTCTTATGCCCGACTTCACCCAGCCCGCGGCGGCGCGAGCCCTGTCTTGGCGAAAGCGTATCGATAAACTGGAGAGCCTGGTCGCCCTTTTCGAGGCCGGAAACCTAAGAAAGGCCGGAAAGGCGCCCGGGGATGAGGCAGCCCTGAAGATCGTCGTGCAGGACCCGATCAACCGGGACACTTATCTTTCGGCCGTGACGTACCTGGCCAGGCTGTCTGGGGAAGCCGGGCCAAGAAGACTGGCCCGGATGATCGCCCCGCATTTCAAGCGCACGAACCTGCGGATCACGGAGATTCTATGGAGCGCCTGGGCGGCGGACCTCAGGGAATTCAAGGATGATATTGAGAGGATCGCAACGGCGTCTCCGACTGACGAAGAGGGCCATCGGGCGTCATCATTCGGAGGCCCGCTCACGGAGGTGAACGAGCGCTATCACCTGGCCCGCAAGATCGCTGCCTTATGGAACGAGGAAGACCTCCTCACCAGAGGGAAACTCCTCATCGCTCTCGGATTCAAAGAAGCTTATGAACTCATGGAGTCCGCTGCTCTGGAGAGGCGGGAGAGCATGAAGGAGGCCCTCATGAAGTCGGCGCGCGAGGCGACCCCTACCGACCTCGAAGCGCTCCGGAAGTTCATGATCTGGGCCGAGGATAAGGCCATCGCGACGGAATCGGAGTCCGTTTACAGAGAGCGGAAGGAGGCGTTCGCCCAGCTCGCCCGAGGGATTCTGGATATTCAGGTGGCGAGGGCCGACGGGCTCCAGGGCGCCGGCATCCGCGGCTCGACCTACGGCCGCCCGAACGACCCCGGCCCGGGGTACTGGGCCCGTACCGGGGTCGAGATCGCGCCAAGTTCCCCGGCGCGAAGCCGGAGGCCATCTGGATCGTGAGCCGCCTCAAGGGCCGCGGCGGTCCTCCTCGGCGCTCCTCTCAGGGCCCAATTCCGCGACGACTTCGACGGGCCCGCGCGCCCGGCCGCCCGGCGGCAGGTGCTCGTTGAGGAACTTCGTGAACATCGTATAGAGGTGGAGCGTCGTTCCCTGGCCTTCATAGATCCCGTGTGACCTGTTCGGATAGGCCATCATTGCGAATTGCCGGTTGGCGGCAACGAGCTCGTTGACGAGGAGCTCGAATCCCTGGTAATGGACGTTGTCGTCCCCGGTTCCGTGGACGATGAGGAGCGGACCCTTCAGGTCCTTAGCGAACGTGATGGGCGAGCCGTCCCTGTAGCCGTCGGCGTTTTCAGCCGGCAGGCCCATGTAGCGCTCCTGGTAGATCGTGTCGTAGAGCCGCTGGTCAGGCACCGAGGCGACGGATATGCCGGCCTTGTAGAGGCCGGGATAGCGGAACATGGCGTTGAGGGTCATCGACCCGCCACCGCTCCAGCCCCAGACGCCGATGCGCTCCGCGTCGACGAAGGGCCAGGCGGCGACCGCCGCCCGGACGGCGGAGGCCTGATCGGCCGAGGCCAGGATGCCGATCTGCCGGTAGATCGACTTCCGCCAGGCCCGGCCCCGCGGCGCGGGGGTGCCCCGGTTGTCGAAGCTGGCGACAATATAGCCCTGCTGAGCCAGCATCAGGTGCCAGAGATAGCCGCTGCCGCCCCAGCTGTCCTGGACGGTCTGGCCGGCCGGTTCGCCGTAGACATAGACGAGGAGGGGGTATTTGCGGGCCGGGTCGAAGTCGGGCGGCAGGATGCGCCAGCCGTCGACCTGGAGGCCGTCCCCGATCGCGAGCTTGAAAAATTCGGTCCGTTTCCGGGCGAGCGCCCTGACCTTGGCCCGGAGTTCATCGTTGGCCGCGAGCGGCCGGACCGGCTCGCCCTTCGGCAGCCGCACCAGCTCGGTCACGGGGGGCTCATCGAGCGTCGAATACGAGTGGAAAGCCCAGCGGGCCGACGGCGAAATGTCGTGCCGGTGGACGCCGCCCGGCCCGGCGTTGCCGACGAGCTCCGGCTTCCCCTTGCCGTCCATCCTCACGCGGTAAAGGAACCGCTTGGTCGCGTCATCGGGCGAGGCCGTGACGTAGAGCCAGGCGCCCTTCTCGTCGACGGCGTTGACGCTGACGACATCGTAGTCGCCCGGCGTCAGGAGTTTGGCCTCGCCCCCGCCGCGGTCGACCGCGTAGGCGTGCCGCCAGCCGTCGCGTTCGCTCAGCCAGAGCAGGCTCCTGCCGCCGTCGAGCCAGACGAAGTCGTCCATGGTCTCGACCCAGGCTTCGTCCGTATCGGTGAAGACCGTCCGGACGGCCCCCGTGGCGGCGTCGCCGATGAGGACGTTGAGGGTGTTCTGCAGGCGGTTGAGATGCTGCAGGACGACCTCCCGCGGATTACCGGCCCACTCGAGCCGGGCGATGTAGGTTTCGGACGGGTCGCCGGGCGTCTTCATCCAGACGGCGGGCCCGCCCGCGGCCGGGACGACGCCGACCCGGACGGCTGAATTCGGCTGTCCCGGCTTGGGGTGTTTGAAGCTCGTCGTCACCGGATAGAGGCTGTCGGTGTTGTTGATCATGGTGAAGACCGGCACGCGTGTCGTGTCGAACTGCCAGAAGGCGACGGCGGCGCTGTCCGGGCTCCAGCGGAAGCCGTCGCGGATGCCGAACTCCTCCTCATTGACCCAATCGGAGGTGCCGTTGATGATGTCCGGGCCGCCGTCGAAGGTGAGCTGCATGACCCGGCCCGAGGCCAAGTCCTCCGCATAGACGTTGTTCTTGAAGACATAGGCGGCCTTCCGGCCGTCAGGTGAGAGCTTGGCGAACATCAGGCTCGAAGCCTCGAAATCCCGGCCAAGCTGGCGGAGGCGGCCCGTGGCCAGTTCGTAGGTCCAGAAATCTCCTCGCGTGTTCTGGCGCCAGACGCGCTTAGAGTTGGTAAAAACGATCAGGACCCGTCCGTCGGGGGACCAGGCATAGTCCTCGATGGCCAGGGGGCCCGCGGCACCGGGCGGGGCGAGCTTGGCCGCGGAGACCAGCACTTCGCGGCGGCCGGTCTCGGCGCGGTAGAGGACGAGGTCACGGCCGCCTTTCGCCTCCACGCTGGGCTCGAGCGTCGTGTACGATGCGCCGTCGCTCATCCAGCGGGCCGGGCCGAAGCGCTCGGCGGCGAATTCGCGGCCCGCGAAGATGCGCTCGACGGTCAGGATGGGATCGAAGGGTTTGGCCGAGGCGGCTTGGTCCTGGGCCGGATCGGCCAGAGCGGAAACCCCGACGAGGAGGAGGGCGAACAGGACGAGGGTCTTGAGGATCTTGCAGTATCGGATCATGGCAGCGGACCTCCTGGGATGTCTATTTATCGGGGCGCCAGGACGTAGGCGAGGCCCGGCTGGGTCTTGAATTCGACCACCCCGGAATCGGGCACGGACGAGGGCGTGATCATCTGGCCCAAGTGCGTGATGGACATGGGGAACGGCAGGCGGACGCGGCATGTCCCGCCGGTCGTGGAGAGGATCCTCGCCCGCCAGAGCCGGCCGTCAAGCCACTTCAGGTCGACCTCGAACCCGCCCCGGGCCCGCAGGCCGCGGATCTCTCCCTTCCGCCACGATGAGGGCAGGGCCGGGAGGAACTCGATCTCGCCGTTCTGGGATTGAAGCAGCATCTCGGCGACGGCGGCGCTGAAGCCGAGGGCGCCGTCCACCTGAAGGGCGTTGCTGCATATGGAGAACAGGCTCGCGGTCGTGTAGGTGTTCATGGCGAAGCGGAGGTTCTCCAGGGCCTTGGCCCCGTCGCCGAGGCGGGCCCAGCAGGCCGCCTTCCAGGCCGACGCCCAGCCGTTGCCCGGAAGGCCGCGCTGTTCGAGGACGACCCGGGCCGCTTGTGCCGCCCCGCCCGTCTGTCGCCCCGAGATCTCATGGCCCGGGCAAAGGCCCCAGAGCCCCGAGATGTGGCGATGGCTCTTCTCCGTCTCGTCCCAATCCTCGAGCCATTCCTGAAGATTGCCCTTGCGCCCGATCCGCATCGGGGCCAGCTTCGCCCTGGCCTCGAGCGCTTTTGTCCGGAAGCCCGCGTCAACGCCGAGGATATTGGCCGCCTCGGCGACCGCGCCGAACAGAGCGTCGAGGATGCGCATGTCGATGGTCGAGCCGGCGCAGAGGGAGGTCGTCGTCATGAACGTCGTGATCTCGTCGAAGAACGGCTTCTCGCCCGGCACGGCCGGGAAGTTCTCCGGCGAGGTCGAGGGATTGGTCACGAGCCAGCCGTAAGTCGGGTGGGGGACGAGAAAACCGAGGAAGAACTCGGCGCTTCCCTTCAGGACGGGATAGTTGTCCTTCAGAAAGGCCTTGTCCCCGGTGAAAAGATAATGCTCCCAGAGATGCGTCGCCAGCCAGGCCCCGCCGGTCGTGAAGGCGCCCCAGCTCGGCCCGTCCATGGGCGCGGCCACGCGCCAGATGTCCGTGTTCTGATGGAAGACCCAGCCGCGGGCGCCGTAATGCTCCCGGGCCACGTCGCCGCCCTGGTCGGCGAGCTCGCGGACCATCCGGAAGAGCGGCTCCGCGCACTCGGCCAGGTTCCCGACCTCGGCCGGCCAGTAGTTCATCTCGGTGTTGATGTTGGTCGTGTACTTGGAATCCCAGGGCGGATTCATCTTGTCGTTCCAAATGCCCTGGAGGTTGGCCGGCTGGGTCCCCGGCCGGGACGAGGAGATGAGGAGGTAGCGGCCGAACTGGAGGACGAGCCCGGCCAGCGCCGGATCGTTCGTCCCGTCGAAAGCCTTGATTCGCTCCGCGGTCGGCAGGGCCGACGCCGGGCCGGAGGGCAGCTTGATCTCGACACGCCGGAAGAGCCGCCGGTGCTCGCGGACGTGGGCCTCGAAAAGCGTATCGAAGGACTTGCCGGCCGCGCCCTCGAGAGCCTCGGCGACGCGGGCGACGGGGTCGCCGGAGACATCCTTGTAGCTGACGAAGCTTGTCGCGGCGGCGATGAACAGGGTCACGGCGTCGGCGCCGGTGACAACGAGCTCGTCCTCGTCGATCTTCATCGCGCCGCCCTCGGCGACGGCCTTGAGCCGGGCCTCGTAGCGCAGCCTCCCGGCGATGCCCATGTAATCGGCCGACTTCCCCTTGATGACCAGCCCGTCGGGCGGCAGGCCGTCCATGCGGAAGTAATCCGTGGCGTAGTTCGAGTGGGCTTCGTTCCGCTCGCCCCGGAGCTGGGCCCGGAAGGAGATCCGGCCGGGCGCGTCCGCCGTGAGCCGGACGACGAGGACCTGGTCGACCGGGCTCGAGAAGACTCGCCGCGTGAAGCGGATGCCGTCGAGCGTGTACGACGTCGCGTCGACGGCCGTATCGAGATCGAGCTCGTGGCGGTAATCCGCGGCCGGGGCTTTCGAAGGGAAAGCGAGGACCAGGCTGCCGAGCGACTGGTACTTCTGCTGCTCGACCGGGTAGCCCATGAGCCGGCGGCCGAAGAGGATGTGGGCCTGTTTGAGCCGGCCTTCGAAGACCAGCCGCCGGATCTCGGGCAGGGCCTCCGCCCCGCCCTTGACGGTCGTGCTGTACGGCCCGCCCGTCCAATAGGTCTCCTCGTTGAGCTGGATCCGCTCCTCGTCCATCCGGCCGAAGACCATGGCCCCGAGGCGGCCGTTCCCGACGGGGTGGGCGTTCTCCCATTTGTCGGCGGGGCGGGCGGCCCAGACAACGGTCGCGGGGTCCTTCGTCGCGTCGGCCCCGGGCGCGGCCCCGGCGAGGGGCGCGCAGCCGAGGACCATTCCCAGGAAGGCGAGGGGAAGGAACCTCCGGTTCATTCGGCGGGCTTGGTGATGGCCGGATAATACCTGCGGACGAAGCCCTCCTGGACCTCGAACGACCAGTGGACATCCCGGACATGGTTGGCCGCGTCCTGGCTCCGGCCCGCCCGCAGGAGATCGATCAAGGCCTGGTGCTCGCCGACGGAGGTCTCCTCCCATTCCTGGACGAAGCCCTTGACCCGGGGGAAGTCATACAGCCGCTTTTTCAGGTTGTTGACCAGCTTGACCAGGCTGGCGTTGCTGCAGAGGTTGAGGAACGTGTTGTGGAAGGCCAGGTTCTTCTCGTAGTAAAGGTCGAAGTCGGCCGCGGCCAGGGCTTCGCGCATGCCATCGTTCAGCCCCTGCATGGCCTCGATGTCGAGCGGCTTCATCCGGTCGAAGGCCTTGAGCAGGGCCATGCTTTCGAGCGAGCCGATGATCTCGTAATAGTTCCGGATGTCCTGCTCCGTCAGGGCGTTGACCACGACCATGCGCCGGGGCAGGATGGTGACGAAATCCTCCGTCTCGAGCTGGAGCAGGGCGTCGCGGAGGGGAGTCTTGCTGACGCCGAGCCTCTTCGACGTCTCCTCCATGTCGATGGCCGAGCCGGGCAGGATCGCGCCGCGCCGCATCTGCTCGCGGAGGTACTCGTAGACCTGTTCCTTGAGGGATTTGACGTTGAGGATCGGCTTGCGGTCCATGGTCCGATGTCCTTTCATGCCGGCGCCGCCGCGCGATAAAGATATTCGACAAAGCGCCTCAAGTCAATGCCGGCCTGATGACGGCCCGACGGGCCATTATCATCCCCGGGAATGTCTGATAGAATGCCCTCAGGGAGATGCCGATGGACCCGACGACGCCGATCCGCTACGTCACGACCGAGGAGATCCGGGGTGCCCTCACCATGCCCGGCGCGATCCGGGCGGTGGCGGAGGCGCTCGTCCAGCTCTCGACCGGCCGGGCCCTTGTCCCGCCGCGGACGAGCCTCGAGATCGCCGGCCTCCGGACGACGGCCCTGGTCATGCCCGCCTATCTCGCCGGCCCGAAGCTCATCGGGCTCAAGCTCATCTCGCTCTGCGAGGACAATCCGGCCCGGGGCCTGCCCCTCGCCCAGGCCGTCACCATCGTCATGGACGCCGAACGGGGAACGCCCCTGGCCGTCCTCGAAGCGGGCCATCTCACCGCCGTCCGGACCGGGGCCGCGTCCGGCGCCGCCACGGACGCCCTGGCCCGCCGGGACTCCAGGGTGGCCGCCGTCTTCGGGGCCGGCGTGCAGGGCCGGACGCAGCTCGAGGCCATCGCGGCCGTCCGGCCGCTCCGCAAGGCCTACATTGTCGATACCGACCGCCGGGCGGCGGCCGCCTTCGCCGTGGAGATGGGACGCGCGCTCGCCCTCGACGTCGAGCCGGCCGACCCTGCCTCGGCCCTCCGCGAGGCCGACATCATCTCGACGGCCACGACATCCACGGAACCGGTGTTTCGCGATGGGGACCTCAAGGCGGGCGCCCATATCAACGCGGTCGGGTCCTACAAGCCCCGGGTCCGCGAGGTCCCGGGCGAGACCATCCGCCGGGCCGGCCTTTTCGTCGATGAGAGGCGGGCCTGCCTTGATGAGGCCGGCGACATCATCATTCCCCTGCGCGAGGGCCTCATCGAAGAGAGCCATATTCGGGCCGAGATCGGCGAGGTCCTGGCCGGGCTCAAGCCGGGCCGCCGCTCGGACGATGAGATCACCGTCTTCAAAGCCGTGGGCAACGCCGTCGAGGACCTGGCCGTGGCCGCCCTGGTCCTCGGCTGAAGGGCGACGATGGAATTCATCAGCATCCTCAACGACGTTCTCGGGCCGGTCATGCGCGGGCCCTCGAGCTCCCATACGGCCGGGTCCTATCACATCGGCCGGCTCGTCCGCTCCCTGCTCGGGGAGGAACCGGCGCGGGCCGCGTTCACATTCGATCCGAAGGGCTCCTATGCCGCGACCTACCGTCAGCAGGGCGTCGATCTGGCCCTGACCGCGGGCCTCCTCGGCTGGCCTATCACCGACGAGCGCTTCGCCCGGGCCCTGGCCCTCGCCCCGGGGCTGGGCCTCCGGCCGCGGTTCCGGGTCGCTCCGCTCGAAGGGGCCGACCATCCGAATACCGTGGCCATCGATCTCGCCGGCAGGAGCGGCCGGGAGCTTCACGCGACCGCGCAATCGATCGGCGGCGGAATGATCCTCGTGACCCGGCTCGACGGGAGGCCTGTGCGACTCGACGGCAAGAGCGCGGTCGTCCTGAAGGTCGGAGGAGCGACGAGGACGGTCCCGCCCCTGTTCTTCATTCAAAAAGGGACGGCTCTCTTCGGGTCCGCGGCGGAGATGGTCGCGCTGGCCCGTCGGCGGCGCGTTTCGCTGGGCCGTATAGCCCTGGCCTACGAGGCCCGGCTCCTGGGGCTCACAGAGGCCGAGGTCGTCGATGAAATGGGACGGAGGTTCGACATCATGAGGGCGTCCGTGCGCCGGGGCCTGGCCGGCCGCGGGCTCGGCATGAAGCTTTTGAAACCGACCGCCGGGCGGATCTTCCGCGCGGAGGCGCGGCGCGCGCTCCCGACCGGGGGCGTCCCCACGAGGGCCGCGGCCAGGGCCATGGCCGCTCTCCATGTCTCCGGGAGCGGTGGCATTGTCTGCGCCGCTCCGACCGGCGGCTCGGCGGGCGTCCTGCCGGGGGTCGTCGTCACGCTCGTCGAGGAGGAACGTCTCGACTCCGGGAAGACAGCCCTAGCGCTGCTGGCCGCGGCCGCGGTCGGGACGATCGTGGCCCGGCGGGCGACCTTCGCCGCCGAAGTCGCCGGCTGCCAAGTCGAGATCGGGGCCGCGGGGGCCATGGCCGCCGCCGCGGTGGTCGAGGCGGCCGGCGGGAGCGCGGCCCAAGCGGCCGATGCCGCGGCCGTGGCCCTTCAGAACACCATGGGCTCCGTCTGCGACCTGGTCCAGGGCCTGTGCGAGATCCCCTGCCACACCCGGAACGCCGTGGCCGCTTCGAGCGCCTTCGTCTGCGCCGATCTCGTCCTTGGCGGCTATGTGAACCCCATCCCGCTCGACGAAACGATCGACGCGTCCTTTGCGTCCGGCCGGATGCTCCCGGCCGAGCTTCGCTGCACGGCCAAAGGCGGGCTGGCCGTCACCCCCTCCGCTCTCGCTCTCAACTCCGTATCAAGAAGAGGTTCCAAACGCCGAGAGCAAGCATGACATTAGAGAATTCAGAATTCCTGTTGACTCTTTGTCCGGGCCCGGACCCGGCTGTGGACGTTGAAGCCGGTGTGTCGCCAGCTCAGGATAGGCTCCCCGGGATTCCCGGTTGACGGGGGTCTATCAACGTCAGAATCCGAACGCGCCTGGCCCGATTCGAACGGGCGAGCGGCGGCTCCGGCTCAGCGCTTGATCGCCCGAATGCGGGCCGCTCGGCTCTCGAGCCCTTCGGCTTCGTCCTCCCGGCCGGTCGCCCGATACAGGTCGGCCATCATTTCGAGGATGGCCGCCACGCTGGGGTGATCCGGGCCAATGGCCTTCTCGAGGATCGTCAGCGAACGCGTAAAGAGCGGCTCCGCCAGCTCGAATTGTCCTTGGCCGCCATAGAGCAAGGCTAGGCCGCTCAGACTCATGGCCGCCAAGGGGTGATCCGGGCCAATGGCCTTCTCGATGATCGTCAGCGAGCGATCATAGAGGGATTCCGCCTCCGCGTACCGGCCCTGAACGCGGTAGAGATCGGCGAGGTTGTTCAAGCAGCCGGCCACGGACGGATGATCCTGGCCGAGGACCTTCTCGTAGACCTCCAGCGAACGAAGGCAGAGCGGTTCAGCGTCAGCGTACCGGCCCTGGTCCAGTCTGAGCAGACCGAGATCGTTCAGGACGGTGGCCACGACAGGATGACCAGGGCCGAGCATCTTCTCCGCGATCGCCAGCGCGCTTTCGAGAAGAGTCTCGGCCTCCGGGTAACGGTCCTGGTCGAGATAGATCCGTGCCAGGCTGTCCAGGCTCATGGCTACGTGGGGATGATCTGGACCGAACGCCTTCTCCCGGATCGCCAGCGCTCGCTTGCAGAGCGGCTCCGCCTCAGAATACCTGCCCATGGCATCGTAGAGCGAAGCGAGGTTATTCAGGCACGTGGCCAATTCGGAATGGTCTGGACCGAGAGCCTTCTCATAGATGTCCAGCGCGCGCGCGCTGAGCGGCTCCGCCTCCGCGTACCGGCCCATAGCGTCGTAGAGCGAAGCAAGGTTATCCAGGCATGTGGCTAGGTCGGGATGCTCCGGGCCGAGGGCTTTCTCGTAGATCGCCAGCGCGCGTTTGTAGAGCGGTTCCGCCTCCGCGTATCGGCCCCGGGCGCGATAAAGCGCCGCGAGGTTGTCCAGGCTACTGGCCACATCGGGATGCTCCGGACCGAGAGCCTTCTCCCGGATCGCCAGCGCGCGCGTCATGAGCAGCTTCGTCTCCGCATTGCGCCCCTGGCTGAAGTGGAGAGTCGCGAGTTCGTCCAAGCTCTCGGCCACGTCGAGATGGTCCGGGCCGAGGGCCTTCTCCCGGATCGCCAGCGCGCGCGTCACGAGCGGCTCCGCCTCCGCGTACCGGCCTTGGACGCTGTAGAGCGAACCGAAATTGGCCAGGCATGTGGCCACATTGGGATCGTCCGGCCCGAAGGCCTTCTCCTCGATCTCCTGCGCGCGCTTGAAGAGAGGCTCCGCCTCGGCGTACTGGCCTTGGGCCTGGAAGAGCAGCCCGAGGAGATTCAGACTGACGGCCACATCGGGATGGTCCGGGCCAGCGTTCTTCTCGGCGACCTCCAGGGCCTTTCGGCCCGCCTCCAAGGCCCGCTCGTAGTCGCCCCCGCGATAGAGCGTGTCGGCCTCTGCCGAGAGGGCCTGCCACTCCTCCCCCGCTCCCGGAGGATCGGGACTCGGCTCGCCCGCCTGCGACTGGGCCAGCCGGCTTAACGCCTCCCATGTCTCTCCGGAGAGCGTAAGGGACAGCCGCGTGTGGTCTCCCCCCGAGGTGATGGCGACGCCGTTCATCAGCACTTCCATGGCCGGCTCCAGGGCCGCTCCCATCGTGCCCATCGCCTTCAGGCCGATAAGGACCGAGGCGAGGCTGGCATTCTCTTCCTTGGTGCCGCCGCAGAACCTGATATCGACGGCGATCGATCCCGGGACATGTTCGTCCAGCGCCACGGTCAATCCCTTGACGGCTTCGAAGGCCTTGAACAAGCGGTCGGTTTCGACGCCCCTCTTGATGAGCTCGGGCAGGATCGAGACGCCGCCCCAGGCGAAGCCGGACTTGTCGACCTCTTTCAGGAGGGCGATCAGCTCGGAGTTCTTAGCCAGAGGCTCGGCTTTCTTCCGGTAGACGTCGATGACGCCCTTGACGCCCGGATCGCTGCCGAGGACGATGTGGGACGCGTCGAGGAAGGCGAACTGGAAGTTCATCTTCCCCACTTCGGCCAGGACGCCCGGCATTGCAGTCATCGGTTTGCCCTCATCGACGAGAGCGAAGATGCTAATTCCGCTATAGATCTTCTCCTTGGCTTCCGGCGCCTTCTTCTTGACCGGGCCCTGAAGCAGGGCCTTTTGGGTTCTCAGGCCGACGATCATGGCGAAGTCCTTGAAGGGGGCCGGGCTCGCGGGCGTGGACGGCGGGCCAGCGAGCGCCGAGGCGGGTATCCCCCAGCCCACATAAGCGACGTCCCTCATCGGATCGATGCCGCTCGCCTTGACGAACTCGTCGTAGAACTTCTTGAGCTCGGGGCCCTCCGTGGCTTTGGCGATGGCGTCGATCTCCAGGAGTCTCTTGATGTCCAGAACGAGAACGCCGACCGTCGAGCGGGGCAGGAGCTCGGTCAGGTCCTTGTCGGCCGCAACGATCTGTCCAGGCGCCGCCATTTCGCCGGGCGACGGCGCGGCCGCCCGCGCCGCCCCGCCGGGCGCGGCAAAGACGTTGACCCATGAAAGCAAGGTCAGCAGGACAACTGTCTTTTTCATGGCTCCCATCGCCTGACCCCGCTGAACTTCACCGCGATTACCCCGTAGTGCTTCCTCAGCGCTTGATGGAGCGGATACGGGCGGCCCGGGCCTCGAGCTGTTCGGCCTCTCTCTCCCGCTCGGTCGCCCGATACAGTCGCGCCAGATTCTCGAGGCTTGCGGCCACCTCGGGATGATCGGGCCCAAGGGCTTTCTCTCTGATCGTCAATGCCCGCTCATAGATGGGTTCGGCCGCCGCGTGCCGGCCCAGAGCGCGATAAAGCTCGGCGAGGTTGTTCAAGCTCTCGGCCACATGCGGATGGTCGGGACCGAGGGCTTTCTCCCTGACCGCCAGGGCCCGCGCGCCGATCGGTTCCGCCTGCGCGTTCAGGCCTTGGGCCCGGAGCAGCTCGGCGAGGTTGTTCAAGCTCTCCGCCACGGCCGGGTGGTCCATACCGAAGACCTTCTCGCGGATCGCCAGCGACCGCCTGCAGAGCGGTTCGGCCTCGGCGCAGAGGCCTCGGAAACGGTAGACTTTGGCGAGGTTATTCAAGCTCTCGGCCACGGTCGGATGGTCCGGGCCGAAGGACCTCTCGGAGATCGCCAGCGCACGCCGGCCGAGCGGCTCAGCCTCCTCGTACCGGCTCAGCTCGATATAGAGGAGGGCGAGGACATTCAAGCTCGAGGCGGCTTCCGGATGATCCGGACCGAGGGCCTTCTCCGTGATCGCCAGCGCCCGCAAGCCGAGCTGCTCGGATTGCGTGTAGAGGCCTCGGGCCCGGTCCAGCTCCGCGAGGAGGCTCAGGGCCCGTGCCACGTCGACATGTTCGGGACCGAACGTCTTTTCGTAGATCTCGAGGGCGCGCCGGCCGAGCGGCTCCGCTTCGGCCCACAGGCCGCGCTCGTAGGCGAGCAGCGAGAGGCTCCACAAGCTCCCGGCCACGGTGGGATGGTCGGGGCCGAGAGCCTTCTCCTTGATCGCCAGCGAGCGCCTGTAAAGCGGCTCCGCTTCGGCGTACCGCCCCAGGGTATCGTGGATCACGGCCAGGTCGACCAGGCTCGAGGCGATAGAGGGATGCTCGGGGCCGAGAGCCTTCTCCTTGATCGCCAGCGCGCGCTGGCAGAGGGGCTCAGCCTCCGCGAAACGGCCGAGGGTGTTGAGCAGTCCGCCGAGTTGGCTTAAGCTCGAGGCCACCGTGAGGTGATCGGGGCCGAGAGCTTTCTCGCTGATCGCTAACGCGCGCCTGACGAGAGGTTCCGCTTCGGCGTACCGGCCCAGGTTTTCGTAGAGCGACGCGAGGTAAAGCAGGCCGCTCGCGACGGCGGGGTGATCCGGGCCGAGGTCCTTCTCCCTGATCGCCAGCGCCCGCTTGACGAGAGGCACCGCCTCCGCGTATCGCCCCCGGGCATAGTAGAGGCCCGCGAGACCGTTCAGGACCGAAACGAGTTCGGGGTGATCGGGACCGAAGGCCTTCTCCTTGATCGCCAACGCGCGCCGGGCGAGGGGCTCCGCCTCCGCGATCCGGCCCAAAGTGTGGTAGAGCGATGCCAGGCTATTGAGGCTTTCGGCCACGTCCGCGTGATCCGGGCCGAGGGCCTTTTCCCGAATCGCCAGCTCACGCGTGTAGATCGGTTCCGCCTCCGTATATCGACCCTGGAGGGAATACAGCCCCGCAAGGCTGTCTAGGCTCCAGGCCACGTCGAGATGATCGGGGCCGAGGGCCTTTTCCCGGATCGCCAGCGCCCGCGTGTAGATCGGCTCCGCCTCCGCGTAACGGCCCTGGTACCTGAAGAGGTCCCCGAGCGCTCTCAAGCTTCTGGCCACGTTGAGATGATCGGGGCCGAGGGCCTTCTCCCGGATCGCCAACGCTCGGGCGAAGAGCGGCTCCGCTTCCGTGTACCGGAACCGGTTCAAGTAGGTATTTCCGAGGTTATGCAGGCCCACCGCTACATCGAGATGATCGGGACCATGGGCCTTCTCCCATATCTCCAGCGCGCGCCTATAGAGAGGCTCCGCCTCGGCGTATCGCCTCTGGTCGTGGTAAATGTGCCCGAGGCTGTTCAGGATACTGGCCACATCGGGGTGATCCGGACCCAGGGCCTTCTCGCGAATCGCCAGCGCCCGCTTATAGAGCGGCTCTGCTTCTACGTACCTGTCTTGATAATAATAGTTTCTTCCGAGGCGATACAAGCTCCAAGCCAGGTCGAGATCATCGGGACCCAGGGCCTTCTCCCGGATCGCCAGCGCCCGCTTATAGAGCGGCTCCGCTTCCGCGTACCGATCTTGGTAGTAATAATTGTTCCCGAGGTTGTTCAGGCTCCAAGCCAGGTCGAGATCATCGGGCCCCAGGGCCTTCTCCCGGATCGCCAGTGCGCGCGTGTAGAGCGGCTCCGCCTCCGCATATCTGTCCTGGTCATAATAAAGATTCCCGAGCCCGTTCAGGACGCTGGCCACATCGGCGTGGTCCGGCCCGAGGGCCCGTTCCCTGATCTCCAGGGCGCGCTTATAGAGCGGCTCCGCTTCCACGTACCGATCTTGGTAATAATAATTGTACCCGAGGTTGTTCAGGCTCCAAGCCAGGTCGAGATCATCGGGCCCCAGGGCCTTCTCCCGGATCGCCAGCGCGCGTATGTAGAACGGCTCGGCCTCCGCGTACCGGTCCTGGTCATAATAGAGATTCGCGAGGCTGTTCAGGATACCGGCCACGTCGGGGTGTTCCGGCCCGAGTTCCCGGTCGGCAAGTTGAAGCGCCTGTTCGTAAGCTTCCAGGGCACGATCGGTCTGGCCTCCGCGGCCGAGGGTCTTGGCTTGCTCAAAGAGGGTCTGCCACTCCGGTTCCTTAGGCTCGACCGCCTTAGGCTCGGCCAACCGATAGAGCATCCCTAGGGCCTCGTGGGACACGGTCACGGTCAGGCGGGTGTAGTCTTCGCCCGAGGTGATGGCCACTCCGTTCAGGAGCTCCGCCAGCGCCGGCTGCTCGGCCGCGTACAACGCGCCCACGGCTTTGATGCCGTTGAGGTTCGAGGCAAATGAGGCGTTCTGCTCCGTGGTCCCGCCTAGGGTCCGCAGATCGACGACCAACGTCGAGTCCCTGTCGTCGATGGCCGTGATCACGCCCTTGAACCCTTCGATGGCCTTGAGCAGAGGATTGGAGTCGGCGATCATCTTGGCCTGTTCAGGGGAATAGGACACGGCGCTCCAGGCGATGCCGGACATGTCGACCCGGCTCATGAAGTCGGCCATCTCAGGGACCTTGGCCAAGGACTCGGCCTTCTTCTGGAAGACGTCGATGACGCCCCTGACGCCCAAGTCGTCGCCCAGGACGATATGGGCGTTGTCTAGGAAGGCGAGCCGGAGCCTCATCGTCCCCACTTCGGCCGGGACGCCAGGCGCTGCCGCCGATGGCACTTCCTCGTCGTAGAGAAGGAAAACGGACACTCCGTTATAGACCTCTTCCTTGGCTTCGGGCACCTTCTCCTTGACCAGGCCCTGAAGCCGGGCCTTATCGGATCTCAGGCCGACGATGATGGCAAGGTCCTTGAAGGGGACGGGGCTCGCCGGCGTGGACAATCGACCGGCGAGCGCCGAGGCGGGTATCCCCATGCCCACATAGGCCACGTCTCTCTTCGGATCGATGCCGCTCGCCTTGATGAATTCGTCGGTGAACTTCTTGAACTCGGGGCCCTCCATGGCTTTGGCGATAGCGTCGATCTCCAGGAGTCTCTTGATGTCCAGAACGAGAACGCCGATCGTCGAACGGGGCAGGAGCTCGATCAGGTCCTTGTCGGCCGCGGCGGTCTGTCCAGGCGCCGCCGGCACGCCGGGAGACTGCGCGGCTGTCCCCGCCGGCCAGCCGGGCGCGGCCAAGGCGTAGAGCATGAACAGCAAGGGCAATAGGGCGTTATTCTTTTTCATAGGTCCCCCTCTTCGGCCATGAGTATAGCCCAGGTAACGCGAGAAGTATCAAGGTCGTGGCTCCGAGCCCACAATAGGATTTTCCGACGGGAGAGTTGTCAAAGAAGTGTCAAGATTCAACCCGGCTGAGCTGATACGCCTACTTCTTCGGGGCCGGGGGGGCCATGATGCGCTGCGTGTACTCGGGTTCGATGTTCTCGAAGAAGGCGCCCTCGAAGCAGCCCGGCTCGAGCGTCGGCAGGCTGACCTCGATATCGAAGGGCGAGTCGGGACGGATGCGGCTGAGGTCGGCGTAGTGGCCGAGGAAGGTCCGCGCCGGCGAGTGCGGATAGACGCTGTTGTAGGCCTTGAGGACGTCGACGGGGACGCCGTTGATCTTCACGGTCACGTCCATGGCGTCCGTGCCTTCGATGATGGGGATGTGGACAAGGAGCCGCCACGGCCCGAGCCAGGGGGCCCGGAGGTCGTCTTCGGTGTAGGCGACGGGCCACGACTTCTTGCGCTCGGCGAGCTGGGTGAAGACGCGCGCGGGGACCGTCGTCCGGGCTTTGTAGATCCCGCCCGTGAAGCCGGCCGGGACCTTTCCGGCGCCCTGGGACCTCCCGAAGGCGCGGCCGGCGAAGCGCACGGTCGCGCTGATGAAGCCCTGTCCCGTCTTGAACGGATGCGCGACGCCGTTGACCGAGAGGGCGCGGACGCGGGCGTCCGCGGGCAGCAGCACGAGGATGGGGCGCGAGGCCCCCGTCTCGGAGGTGACGCCGGTCAGGACGCACCGCGAGGTCCTGATCTCCGCGGCGCCCCGGACGTTGAAGAGAACGGGCTCAGTGATCTCCGCGGGGGCCGGGAAAATCTCATAGACAGCGGCTTCGCGCCCAGGCAGGGTCAGGGCGACTTCGCCGCCATAGGCCCAGAGGCCCTCCGGCGAGCCGACGAGACGGCCCTCCTCCGGATAGAGCTCTTTGATCATGATCTTCTCGCCTTTGGCGAGGCCGATCGTCCCGTCGAGCTTGAAGCGGGCTTCCCGGCTCCCCGGATTGGGGTTGAAGAGAAAGACGATGCCGCGGTCCTCGACGATGGCCGCCGTGCCGTCGACACGGCCGGCGGCGGGGGGCCCGATGATCGGCCGCAGGGCGTGGAGGTAGCGGGCGTTCTCGTCGGTCCAGTCGAGCCACTTCCGGAACCAGGCCTTGTCGTCTTCCGAGAGGGCCGCGAACTCCTCGGTGTCGCGGGCGGGGATGAAGTTGACGACGTGGTGGAAGGGGGCCGTCCCGATCGAGGAGAGGAGCGAGTACTTCCAACCCAGGACGTCCCAATCGCGAGGGCGGAACCGATCGCGCCGCATGACCCCCTTCTCGTCGTTGCGCTCCGACTGGTGGGTGATGAAGCCGGGCATGATCTCGGGCGGCGTGAGACGCTCGACGCTATAGACCCAGGCCGCGTAGCGCTGGCGGTTGGCCGAGACCCGGTCGGTGTGGAGGTCGGGGAAGGCCTTGAAGCTCTCCGGCTGCTCGTCAGTCAGCGAGGGGTGGGGGTAGGAGCCGGCGAGCCAGGTCCACGGCCCGAAGTTCTGGTACTGCTGGCGGCCGTCGACGACGGCGTCGAAGGCCTCGCGCCGCAGGCCCTCGAGGACGCGCCGGGCGCCGTACCACTGGGCGTACTTGCTCGAGGCCTTGTCCATGGCGATCCACCAGTGGTCGAAGGAGAAGCCGGCCGCGCCGGTCGTCCTCATGAAGGCCAGGAGCTTGTCGAGCCACCAGTCCTGGAACGAGCGCAGGCCGGTATCGGCGCTCGATTTCGGGGCGGCCTCGGGGCCGGCCCAGGCGGTCCACTCCGGGTTCTGGAGGAAGGGCAGCGACGGGTAGGCGTAGGCCATGAGCTTGAGGTTCTTCGAAGCGGCGTAGCCGAGCATGTCCTTGAGCCCGGCCGGGATCTCGTCGCGGCGCGGGTCCCACTCCCCTTTCCGGAGCTTCTGGCCGAGGCCGAACCAGAGGACGTTCTCCCAGCCCCAGTTGTCGGCGTTGTCCTCGAGCTTCGAGAGCGTGCTGTTCGCGGGGGTGTAGAGGAGGTGGGTGACGCCGAGCTCGGCCGCCCGGTCCATGATCCGCTTGTATTCCTCGACGCCCTCGGGAGTGCCGACATCGATCTGATAGTCGTTCTCGCACCAGGGGATATGGACGCGGACGCTGCGGCCGGGATAGTAGAGAAGGAAGGAGCGGACGCAGTCGACCAGGGCGCTCGTTTCGTTGACGTCGATCGACGGCGATTCCCTGAGGAGCTTGTCGTAGTCGGGGACGAACGCCCACTCGGGGACGGCCTTGGCCGGAAAGCGCGTGCCGGAAAGCCCGGCGACGCCGATGCAGAGCCGGTCGGAGGCGAAGGCGCCGAAATCCCGGCTCCAGTCCATGTCCGGGGCGTAGGAGACGGAGATGGCCGTGTTGTCGCGCGTCCAGGACATGAACGGGTTCTGGAGCATGAAGAATACGCTCCAGGCGGGGCCGGCGCCGGACGCGGCGGTGTCGCCGGCGAAGCGGCATATGGCCCCATAAGATCCGTCCTTGAGCTTCATCTCTTCGACGACAGGCCGGCCGAGCACGGTCTCGAGCGGCCTGATCTCGTTGATCCGGTAGACGCGGCTCCGGGCCGAGGTCACGACGATCTGCTTGGTCAGGAAACCCCAGGCGGGCTTGAGCTCATAGATGATGTCGAAGGTGTAGGGGTCGCGGGCGAAGCGGTAGGCGATCTTGACCGGGGTCATCTCGATCTCGGCCGGGCCCAGCCGGCCGATGACGATGGGCGAGCCGTCGATCGTCACGGAAGAGGGGTCGGCCGAGAAGCCAAGCATCCGGCCCGTCTTGGGAGTGCCGATGGAGACGAGCCCCTGGTCGTTGAACTCGGCCCGGATGCGGCCGTTATCGAGGGCCATCTCCTCGGCACCGGCGGGGAGCGCGGCGAGGAAAGTCAGGGCGGCTATCCCCAGGAGGATCGGGACCGAACCCCGGAAAAAGGCGCGCTTCGCGGTCATGGCTCTATCTCCTTAATCGACGTTCATGTCGAGCTTTTTGGGCGGTCTCACCGCGGCGGCCGTGCGGGGCAGCCAGACCAGCATCTGCCCGGGGCCGCGATTGGCCCAGGCATAATAGGGGATGGCCATGAACGGCCGCGCCGTCTCGACGGTCTTCCCGTCGGCGCCCTTGGACAGAGCGAGGGCCGTTCCGGAAACGATCATGACGCCGCTCAGCAGGTCGGGCCGGAATTCGACGCCGAGCGCGGCGGGATCGGGAAGGACGAGGTCGAAGACGCGGTCGCCGTTGTCGACGCCTTCCGCCGCGTAGACGATCGGGCCTCGCTGGAGCGCGGCGCGGCCGCGGTCCTCGGCGACCGCCTCGTTGGCGACGACGCGGCGAACGGGCATGGGCAGCGTCAGCTCAAGTGTATCGCAATCCTTCCAGTCGCGGCGGACGCGGGCGTAGCCGTCACGGACCTCGAGAGGCACGGCCTCGCCGTTGATCTGCAGGACAGGTGCTTCATCATTGCTGTCGAGGAACTTGTAAAGGCCGTTCGGCATGGCCTCTCCCCGGGACCAGCCGGGGACGCGCAGGGCGAGCTCGAAGGGGCCCGGGGCCTCGAGCGAGAGGATAAGCGTGATGTGGCCGTCCCAAGGGTAGCGCGTCTCCTGGGTCAGGATGACGGGGCGGCCCGGGATCGGGATCTTGCCGGTCCCGGCGATGAAGAGATTGACGAAGACGGTGTCGTCCTTGAGCGCGTAGACGTAGCCGGGCAGGGACGGCAGGAAGCGGGTCATGTTCGGCGGGCAACAGGCGACCTCGAACCAGGGGCTGCGGCCGTAGCCGCCGCCCGATTCGAGGGGGTTCTGGTAGAAGAACCGGTCGCCGCCGAGCGAAACGCCCGAGAGAAGGCCGTTGTAGAGGACGCGCTCGAAGACGTCCATGTACTTCGATTCGCCGTGGAGGAGGAAGAGGCGGTAATTCCAGAGGGCGTTGCCGATGGCCGCGCACGTTTCCGTATAGGCTTCGGCGTTGGGGAGCTCGTAGGCGGCGCCGAAGGCTTCGGAGCCGCTGCGGGCCCCGACGCCCCCGGTCAGGTACTGCTTCCTCCCGGCGACGTCGAGCCAGAGCCGGTCGATGGCGTTGATATACTCCGGGAAGCCGCCGAGGGCGGCGACGTCGGCCATGCCCGAATACATGTACATGGCCCGGACGGCGTGGCCGACGGCCTCGTCCTGTTCGAGAACGGGCTTGTGGTTCTGCATGTACTCGTCGGAATCGTAGACGGCGAAGGGATCGTCCGGGGCGTGCTTTTCGCCGCCGAAGTAGTGGCCGCGCTCGTCGAGGAAGAACTTGGCCAGGTCGAGATAGGCGCGGTTGCCGGTCGCCGGGTAGAGCTTGGACAGGCCGATCTCGATCTCCTGGTGGCCGGGGAAGCCGCGGCGCCGGCCGGGGCCGGTGCCGAAGGTGCGGAGGAGAAGGGCGGCGTTCTTCTCGGCGACCTCGAGGAACGTGCGCTTGCCGGTGGCCTGAAAATGGGCCACGGCCGCCTCGTACATGTGGCCGACGTTGTAGAGCTCGTGGCTGACGCGCAGGTTCGACCAGCGCTCGGGTCCGGAGCCGGGAGCGGGGTGGGCCGGGTCGTTCGTCCGCGTCGTAAAGAGGTAGCCGTCCGGCTCCTGGGCCTGCGCGACGAGGGCGATGAGGTCGTCGAGCGTCCTTCCCAGGGCGGCGTCGGGGTGGAGGCGGAGGGTATAGGCGGCCGCCTCCATGGCCTTGTAAACGTCTGAATCGTTGAAGCGGCGGCCCTTGTGGGGGCCGGTCATGAGGCGGGCCGCCTTGCGGAAATTGTCGACCCGGCCCGTTTCCTCGTTCATGCGCAAGGCGTAGGGAACGGAGACCGTGCGATTAGTTTCGAGGCGGGGCGCCCAGAATGCGTCCTCGAGCTTGACGTGCGTGAAGGGAACGGGATGGATGGGATAATCGAGGGAAGCGACGGCGGCGGGGTCGGCCGGAGTGGAGGGCTCGCCGGGCGCGGCGCTTTTGCCCCGGCACCCGGAGAGAGCGAGGAGGACGGCGAGGGCGATCGGAAGGAGACGGGCGGCCTCGGGGGACGGGTCGATTCTCTGTCGCATGGGACCTCCGAACTTTAAATATACCACAGCGAGGGCGATTCGATTATAATCGCGGGCATGACCGGGCCGTGGCTCGTCCTCGTCGGGGTGGCGGCGGGCGTTTTCGCCGGGCTCTTCGGCATCGGCGGCGGCATCATCATCGTGCCGGCGCTCATCCTCCTCGCCGGCTTCCCCCTGGTCAAGGCCACCGGGACGTCGCTCGCGGCCATCCTCCTGCCGGTCGGTATCCTGGGGGTCGTCGCGTATTACAGGGCCAAGATCATCGACCTCAGGGCCTCGGCGCTCATCGCCGCGGGCCTCCTCACGTCGGTCGTCGTCGGGGCTTGGCTGGCCAACACGCTCCCGGTCGACCTCATGCGCAAGCTTTTCGCGGTGTTCTGCCTCTACGTCAGCTGGAACTTCATCGATCCGGTCCGTATCGTCCGGAAGTGGCGGGGGCAGGCGGTCCAGGTCAAGCCCGAGCCGGAAGAAGCGCCCCATGCCTCGCTCGCGGCGCTCGTCGGGATCGGGCTTGCGGCGGGAGTGATGGCCGGCATGTTCGGGATCGGCGGCGGCAACATCATCGTGCCGATCCTCACGCTGGTCCTCCACTACCCTCCCAAGAGGGCCATTGCCACCTCGCTTGGCGCCATTCTCTTTCCCTTCGGCATCCCCGGGGTGATCTATTACAGCCGGGCCGGGAATCTCGACCTCGGGGCCGCGGCCTGGATCGCCGGAGGCCTGTTCATCGGCACCGTCTTCGGCGCCCTCATCACGATCAGCCTGCCGAGCCGGACGGTCAAGCTGCTCTACGGGCTGTTCCTGCTCTTTGTAGCCGTCCGGTTCTTTTTTTAGGGGTCGGACCACAGCAATATCCTAATTTATCAACTACTTAGGCTCATTTTTAGGCCTCTGAAAGGCTTAAAACCGGGTGTTTTTGGCCTAAAAACGTCAAGTGTGAGCGGCGCCCGGTTTAGGCCTTGATCTTGAAGAGCTTCCCTGTGGCTCTGGCGATCTCCCGGCCCGCGCCGTCGACGAGCTCGCTCTCGGCAAGGACGATCCGCCCCCTGTCCTCGACGAACCGGCCCTTGAGCGAGTAGGTGACGCCGGTCGAGGCCGGCTTGACGAACCGCACCGTGATCTCCCCGGCGACGCACATGAGGCCCTTGGCCCCGACGGCGTAGATCATGGCCTCGTCGAGTACGGAGGCCAGAAGGCCGCCGTGGACGATCCCGGCCCAGCCCTGGAAGTGGCCGGCGAACGTCACCTCGGCCGAGGATTCCCCCCGCCCCGCGTCCGTCCGGAGACGGAGCTTCAGACCGACGGGGTTCTTCTCGCCGCAGACGAAACAGGCGCGGTCATCGCGAAATGTGTTGTCCATTTTTAAATCGGGGACACAATACCAATTTCCGAATTCTTTTGTTTACACTATACAGACGAGCCCCCGATTTGCGCAACCATTTTGAACGCTTGCCCACATCGTTCCCCACATCGTTTCCCCCTTGCCCCCCGCCGCGCAATCGTTTATAAGAGAGTGGTTCATTCGCCCCTAAGGAGAGCCGCCATGACCCAGCCGACCGAGAACGAGACAGTCCTCGCCCTATTTAAGGAATGCGACGCGCTGCTTCAGGGGCACTTCAAGCTGACCTCCGGCAAGCATTCAGAGTGGTATTTTGAGAAGATCCGGCTCATCGAGAAGCCGGCCGCGCTCGAGAAGATCGTCGACCTCCTAGCCGCCAAGATCCGCCGCGAGGTCCCCGATTTTGATTACGTCGTCTCCCCCGCCTACGGCGCCATCGCCATCGGCTTCCTGGCCGCTCTAAAGCTGCGCAAGAAGTTCGCCTTCACCCAGCGCGCCGACGAGAAGATGACCATCCGCTCGGGCTTTTCGAACCTCGACGGCTCGCGCGCCGTCATCGTCGAGGATATCTTAACGACGGGAGGGTCCATCCAGGAGGTCATCGCCTGCCTGCGCGAGCACCAGGTCCCGGTCGCCGGGATCTACGTGCTCGTCGACCGGAGCGCCGGGGCCGTTCCGATCGAAGGCAGGCCGGTCGGCAGTCTCCTCGCTCTCAAGGTCGAGGCCTTCGATCCCGTCGTTTGCCCGTTCTGCGCGAAAGGGATCCCGCTCACGAAGCCGGGCGCATCTGACAAGAAGGCGTGACACTCCGGACAAGGGTACTTCCCACCGAGCCGTTCGTTCTTGGGCCCAAAAACCGCGTTCTTAAGCCTTTTCGATGCCCGAAAACGGGCTTAACCTATTGATATTGTTCGTATTCCTGTGGTCCGACCCCTTTAGCCCCTTTAGGCCGAACCCCTTTAGGCTCCGATCCCGTTGGAGACGGGGCGTTCGGGGACCGCGACCTTCTTTTTCTTCCCCGCCAGCTTGTCCGAAACGACGTAGAACGCCGGGACGACGACCAGGCTGAGCACGGTCGACAGGACCAGGCCGCCGATAACGGCGATGCCCATGGGCCGGCGGATCTCGGCGCCCGAGCCCAGGCCCAAGGCCGGTGGAATGGCCGCCATCAGGGTCGCGGTGGCCGTCATGAGGATGGGCCGCAGCCGGATAGGCCCGGCCTTTTCCATGGCCTCCCTGGCCCCGAATCCCTTCGCCTTGAACGCATTGGCGTAGTCGACAAGGATGATGGAGTTTTTCTTGACGATGCCCATGAGCAGGAGCAGCCCGATCATGCTGAAGATGTTGAGCGTCTGGCCCGTGAGGAGAAGGGCGAAAGCCGCGCCCGCGATCGACAGCGGCAGGATGGTGATGATCGTGATCGGGTCCTTGAACGAGTTGAACTGCGAGCCCAGGATCATGTAGGCGATGGCCACCCCCAGGAACATGGCGAAGAGGAGGCTGCTCATCGAATCCCGGAAGGCCAGGCTCGATCCGCCCAGGACGACCCGGTAGCCGACGGGAAGCGTCCCACCGAGCCCCTCGATTACGCGCAGAGCCTCGCCCTGGGAATGGCCCGGGGCGACGTTGGCAAAGATCGAGATGGCCCGCTCGCGGTCGCGGCGGGTGATGGCCTGGAGGGCGGCCTGCTCCTCGAAAAGAACGAGCGATGAGAGCGGGATGAGCTCCCCGTTGCGGGCCCGGACGCGCAGGCGCGAGATGTCCTCGGGCCGCGACCTCTGCCCGGCCATGAGCTTGAGCCGGACGTCGAGCCGCCGGCCGCCCGTGCTGTATTTGCCGATACGGATGCCGCCGACGAGGGCCATGATGGTCGTGGCCACATCGTCGACGGAGACGCCGACGTCGGCGCACACGGCCCGGTCGGGCGTCACCCGCAGCTCGGGCATGCCGACGCGATAGTCCGAGTCCAGGTCGGTGACCGCGCCGCTCTCCGTGAGCTCGGCCATGAGCTTCTGGCTGAGGGGCACGAGCTGGCCCCAGTCGGCGCCGCGCAAGGAGAACTCGATCGGGAAGCCGCGCTGCGCCGTGAAGCCCTGCTGGGACGTGTCCTGGATGACGGCCCGGACGCCGGGGATGGCGTTGAGCTCCCGGCGCAGGACCGCCGAGAACTCGGCCTGATCCATCTTCCTCTCGTTCGGGGGAACCAGGGTCAGGAACATCATCCCGGAATTCACCCCGCCGCCGCCCATGCCGCCGACGAAGCTGAAGGTCTGGGCGATCTCCGGATGCTTGTTGACGGTCTCCTCCGCCTTGATGAGGAGTAAGTCGGTCTCGGAGATGTCGGACCCGACGGCGGTTTGGATCCGGACCATGACCCGGCTCTGGTCCTGGGAGGGCACGAACTCGCTCGGCATCAGCGTGAAGACGAGGATGGCCGAGGCGAAGAGGGCCGCCGCGAGGCCGAGCACGAGCCCGGGCTTTTTGAGCCCGCGGTGGAGGATGCGGCCATAGACCCCTTCGAGCTTTCGGAAGGCCCGGTCGACGGCCAGGCCGACCTTGTTCCGGCCCTCCCGCGTCGTCTTGAGGAACTGCGAACACCGGGCCGGGGCCAGGGTGACCGCCTCGACATAGGACAGGAGGACGGCGAGACAGAGGGTGATGCCAAACTGGAGGAAATAGCGCCCGATGATGCCCTTCATGAAGATGACCGGCATGAAGATGGCCACGACGGCCAGCGTCGCGGCCAGGGCGGCGAAGGCGATCTCCTTCGTCCCTTCGAGCGCGGCCGGCACGAGGGCCTTGCCGCCCTCCCGGTGGCGGAAGATATTCTCCATGACCATGATGGCGTCGTCGACGACGATGCCGACGGCCAGGGCCAGGGCCAGAAGAGTGAACGTGTTGAAGGTGAAGCCGAGGAAATAGATGATGGCCACCGTCCCGAGGAGGGACATGGGGATGGCCAGGATGACGTTGAGCGTGCTCGACAGCGAGCCCAGGAACAACCAGCAGACGAAGGCCGTAAGCACGACGGACAGCAGGAGCTCGAACTGGATCTCGTTGACCGACTCGCGGATGAACTGGGTGCTGTCGTTGGTGATGCCGACGGTCATGTCGGACGGCAGGGTCTTGCTGTATTCGTCGATGGCCGCGCGGACGCTCTTGGCCAGGGCCACGGCGTTGGCGCCTCGCTGCTTCTTGATGCCGATGCCCTGGGCCGGGCCGCCGTCCATGCGGGCCAGCCGCCGGACGTCCTCGAAGCCGTCCTCGACGAGGGCGACATCGCTCAGGTAGATGGGGCTCCCGGAGACCTCGCGGACGACGATCTTGCGCAAGGTCTCGAGATCGACGGCCTCGCCGAGGACTCGGACGTTGACCTCGCGTCCCGTCGTCTCGAGCCTCCCGGCGGGCAGCTCGATGTGCTCGCGCTGGAGGGCGGACATGACGTCGCGGACGGTCAGACCCTTTTCATCGAGCCGGGCCGCGTCGAGCCAGATGCGGATGTTCCGCTCGAGCGTGCCCATGAGCGAGATCTCGCCGATGCCGGGGATCGTCTGGAGCTTTTCCTTGAGACCGTAGCGGACGTAGTCGCTGAGGACGCGCTGGGGATAGGGCCCGGCGAGGCGGGCCATCATGATGGGCTGGTCCTCGGGATTGGACTTGGAGATGACGGGCGGGTCCATGTCCCGCGGCAGGCGGCGGGCCGCCTGAGAGACCTTGGCCTGGACGTCCTGGAGGGCCAGGTCGACGTCCCGCGAGAGCTCGATCTCGACGGTGATGTTGCACGAGCCCTGGCGCGAGCTCGAGGTCAGCGTCCGGACGCCCTCGACCTGGATGAGGGCCTCCTCCAGCGTCTCGACCACCTCGTTCTCCATGACCTCGGGCGCCGCCCCTTCCCAGGACGCGGAGACGTTGATCGTCGGGAAATCGACATCGGGGAACTGGCTGATGCCGATCCGCCCCCCGGCGACGACGCCGAAGACGACGGTGGCGGCCATGAGCATCCAGGCCAGGACGGGCTTTCTGACGCAGGCTTCGGTGAGGTTCATGGCGCGGGTCCTTATTTCTTGTCGGCGGGCGGCTTGCCCGACGCGTCGGGAGCGGCGGCCGGAGCGCCGATCCTCACCGTGACCCCGTTCGAAAGGGCCTCGGAGCCGCGGACGACGAGCGATTCGCCGCCGCTGAGGCCGGAGAGGACCTCGACGCGGCCGTCGGCCGACCGCATGCCCAGGGTCAGGATGCGCTCGACGGCCTTGTCGCCCTCGACGATGTAGGCGAGGAAGCCGCGCTCGCTCGGGCGGACGGCGGAGACGGGGATGACCGGGGCCTGGGTGGCCGAAGCCACCGGAACGGAGATCTCGGCGAATGAGCCGGGCCGGAGCGTGCGGTCGCTCGGGTCGTCGATGTTGGCCGTGATATCGACGAGGCGCGAAACGTCGTCGGCGGCCTCGGCGACGTGAACGACCTTGGCCGTGAACTCGCGGCTGTCCTCGCGGACCCTGAAGCGCGCCTCCTGGCCGGGCTTGATCCGCGAGGCGTCGCGTTCGGGGACGCGGAACCTGAGGAGGAGCGGGTCGCGGCGGACGAGGGTCGCCAGGACGGTCCCGGTCTGGACGAACTGGCCCGTCTGGACCGTCCGGGTCTGGATAGCGCCCGAAATGGGCGCCTTGACGAAGGCGTCCCGGAGATTGAGCTTGGCCTGGTTGAGGGCGGAGCGCTTCTCGGCGACGTCGGAAGCGGCGGTGAGGACCTTGGTCCGCCACGTCTCGACCTCTTCGCCCGGGATGAGGCCGGGATTCTGCGTCTGGACGGTCTCCCGGCGCTTGAGCCCGGCCTCGGCGTCGGCCTTGGAGGCCTCGGCCTTCTCGAAGGAGGCCTGGGCCGATCCGACGGCCAGGCTATAGCGCTCGGTCTCGATCTCGACGAGGGTCTGGCCGGCGGCGGCGTACTCGCCTTCGGAGAATAGGACGCGGTCGACGGCGCCCGAGACTCGGGCCGTGACCTGGACCTTCTCGAAGGCCTCGACCGAGCCGACCGCGGCGACGGTGTAGACGAGCGAACGGACCGCGACCTGCTCAACGTCGACGGGGAATTGGACCCGGCCTCTCTCCCCCTTCGCGGCGGGTGAGCCGGCGCCCTCCTTTTTGCATGCGCCGGAGAAGGCGATGAGCGCCGCGGCGACGGCGATAACGACGAGCTTCCGGTTTATCGTGCTGGTCACGTGCGTGGCTCCTTCCCGAAGGGATCGAGTCCCAAGGCCGCCTCCAGATTGAGGAAGGCGACGCCCAGGCCGTAGCGTTCTTGGACCAGGGCCACCTCGGCTTCGAAGAGTCTGACGTTGGCGTCGGCGACTTCGAGCGCGGAGGCCAGGCCCTGGCGATAGAGTTCGGTCGTTTCGGCCGCGTTCTTCTTGGCCACCTCGTGGGCGACGCTGGCCTGCCGGAGGGAGGCCCGCTGGTTGGCTAAAGACACCAAGGCTTCTTGGACTTCGACATCCACACGGCGCACCGCAGCCTGGAGGTCGAGATCGGCCAGCTTGGCCAGGGCCTTGCGTTCCCTATTCTGGCCGAACCGGACCCCTCCGTCGAAGAGCGACCAGGTCAGGGTCGCTCCGGCGTTCCAGTTCCAGTTCTGGCCGCTGAAGCCGGCTTCGTTAGTGATCGTGTACCTTCCGCTGGCGCTGATGGACGGCACGAAGCCGAGCAGGGGCACCTTCGCCAGGGCGCGCTGCGACGAGGCGACCCAACGGAGGACGCCGACGTCGAGGCGTCTGGCCAGCGCTTCGTTGGCAAGGGCCTCGGCGTCCGCGGCCTCGGCCGAGGCGGCCTCGATCAGGAACTCGGGAACGACGAGCCGGCCACGGACGGCCTCCGGCGCATCGAGCAGGTAGCCGAGCTGTATCGTGCTCGTCTCGACCTGTCCCTTGACCTGGGTGACACCGACCTCGGCCGTAGCGTATTCGAGCTCGGCCCGAGTGACGTCGTTGACCGAGGCGAGCCCGGCGGCGAAACGGGCCTTGGCCGCCTCGAGATTCTGGCCCGCGAAGGCGAAGCGCCGGGCGGAGGCCTCAGCGACTTGGGACGTGCCCAGGGTGGCCAGGAAGGCCTGGCTGACCTCGAAGGCCAGCTGCCTGCGGTTCTCGGCGGCCGCCGCGACATCGGCGTTCCTCTGGGCCCTGATCGCGGACAGGGTTGTCAAGCTCCGGGCATCGAAGAGGGTTATGCTGAGCTGCAAGGCCTGGGAAAGACCGTTCAGCCGCTGGATGACGACCTCGTTCTCGCCAACCGTGATCGTGCGCTCGAACGGACGCCGCGAATAGGTCCCGGTGGTGGTGAGGGAGGGCAGGAAGAACGACCGCGCCTGGGACACCCGGGCGTTCGCCGCGTTGATGTCCTGTTGGGCGGCCAGGGCTCTCTCGTTCCTCTCGAGGGCCAGCTGGACGGCCTCATCGAGGGTCAGGGGCCTCTCCTGGGCGGCGAGCAGGGGGCCGAGGGAGAAGATCAGGCTAAGGGAAGCCGCGGCGAAGCGTCTCGCCCGGCCCGGTCGCGCATTCTCTGACATCGTCGCGTCTCCTGAAGAGCGGAGCCCTCGGACGGGCCCCGAAGGGGGATTTAAGCGCAGAAATATACCATAAGGTCTTATGACGCCCAAATCGGCGGATTCTTCCCCGAATCCGGCGATTCTGGGGACATGTACCCCGGGTACGTGTCCCCAGAATCGCCCCGATTCACTGAGGCGTCTGATATAATGGAACGGAGCTTCATTCATGCGGGGGAGGCAGCCATGAAACGGACAATTCTCGGTGTAAAGGGGCTCCTGATCTTCCTCGCCGTCGCGGCCTCAGCCGCTTCCGCGGCCCCGGCAGGGCAAACCGGGACGGACCTCGACCGGAAAGTCAGGGCCTTCCTCGATTCTCACGCCGGCCAGTGGTACGACATGAACGTCTCCGAGGCAGACGGCCGGATCCTCTACGACATCATCGTCAAGAACAAATACACGAGGGCTCTCGAGATCGGGACTTCCACGGGTCACTCAGGGATCTGGATCGCCTGGGCCCTGAGCAAGACGGGAGGCAAGCTCATCACCATCGATATCGACGAGGGACGGCACCGCGAAGCCGTGGCCAACTTCCGGGAAGCGGGGCTCGACGCGTATATCGACGCGCGCCTCGCTGACGCCCACGAGCTCGTTCCGGCCCTCCCGGGCCCGTTCGATTTCGTGTTCTGCGACGCGGACAAGGACTGGTACAAGAATTACTTCGTCACCGTCCTGCCCAAGCTCACGGTCGGCGGCGTGTTCACCGCCCACAACGTTTCGGAGCGCATGCGCCGCGGCGGCTGGGGCGCCGCAAGCTTCGTCGAACACGTCCTCTCGCTGCCCAACATGGAGACGACGTTCGCGGCATGGAGCCGGGCGGGATTGTCGGTCAGCTACAAGCGGGCCGAAAAGTAGGCCGGGCACCGCATTGGCGCCGGTCGAGGGAGATGCTCACCGCACGAGCTTCATCGGCGGGGCAAGGCCGAGGGACTGCAGAACAATCGTCCCTGCGACACACGCGACCACCGCGCCCGCCACGATAGCCCAGATCCGTTTCAGCGGCACTCCGTTCGCGGAGGCCCCGAGCACTGCGCCGGCGAGTCCCAGCTCGATCGTCTGTCCAAACCACCAGCCGGCCAGAAGCGGCAAAGTCACCGTGCTGATGGAATAGAGACCCGCCGCGAAGGCGCCCCATACGACAGCGCCGGCCGCGATCCCGTGCCGGAATCCCGCGATCGCCCCGCGAACGCCAAGTCGGCGGAGGAGCCAGTACAAGGCCAGTGTGAGAGCCAAGAACGCCAGATAGCCGAGCGGGATCCGCCGGAAGGCGTCCTCGGGCCCGAGAAGGAAGGGGCTCGCCTCGAGATAGAGCCTCGCCAGCAATCCTCCGTGGAGAAACACGTCGAACCCCACCGACAGCGTCCATGCCGCAGCGACCGATAGTAGAATCCGTGCCATGCCGATACCTTATCGCCGGCCTACCACCTTTTGTATTTCCAGAAGACCAGGAAGCCGACCATGGAGACGCCGGCGAGGCCCATGATCTTCCAGAAGGCCGGCAGCTCCTTCAAGGCGAAGGGCAGGGTCACGTTCATCGAGAAGATCGAGACGACGAGGGTCGGCACCATGATCGAGATGGTGATGATGTTCAGGGTCTTCATCAGGACGTTGAGGTTGTTGCTGACGATGGAGGCCCGGGCGTCCATGAGGCTGGCCAGAATGTTCGAGTAGACCTCGGCTTGCCGGTAGCACTGGCTGTTCTCGATGACGATGTCGTCGAGCAGCTCCATCTCCTCCTGGGTGAAGCCGAACTTGGGCGCGTTGTGGCGGATCTTCTCGATCAGGGCGCCGTTGGAATTCACCGCGTTCTGGTAATAGACCAGGCTCTTCTGCAGGGCGAAGAGGTTGATGAGGTATTTGTTCTCCATGGCCTTGTTGATCTTCTGCTCGACGTCGTCGGCGATCTGGTTGATGATCTTGAGGTGCTCCATGAAATGGTAGATGGCCCGGTAGATGAGCCGGATGACGAGTTCGCGGACGCTCCCGACCTTGGCCAGCTGTTTGCCCTCGAACAGGTTCGTATCGTCGGCCGCGACAAGGATGAGGAGGTCGCCGAAAAAGAATACGCCCATCGTCGAGGCCTTGAACAGGAGCTGGTCGTCGCCCGAATAGTTCTTCGGCCGCTTGTAAATGAAGGCGATGTGGTTCGGCTCGCTCTCGAGACGGGCCTGCTCGTCCGGGTCGAGAGCGGAATTGAGCGTGTGCTCGTCGACCTGATAGGTATCGACGAGGCGCCGCTTCTCGGCTTCGTCGGGATTGATGTAGAGGAGGATGGGGGCTTTTTCGTCCGTGGATTCGACGATCTTCGCGTTCTCGATCTGGTAGCGTCTGAGCATCCCGGCCTCCTTTCAGCGGGTTTTCGAGCGCCGTCGGCCCATTATGCGCCCGCCGTCCAGGAAATGGCAAGAGAAGAAAGGCTATTTCCACGGCCCGATGACGGCGAAGGTCAGGCCGGCCGGGAGGTTGTTCAGGAACAGAGTCCTCCGGTCGGGCGAGAAGCAGACGCCCGACGGCTCCGAGAGCTCCGTGGCGATGCGGGCGAACTTGTAGAACTCGCCGCGGGACGTAAGCCCCAGGATGAAATTGTCGCCGTCGCCGTCCTCGCAGACGAGGAGGTCGCCCCAAGGAGCGACGGTCATCTGGTCCGGATGGTCGAGGACGAGCTCATCGTCGGGTTGGGCGTGGAGCTCGAGCCGTCCCGGGTCGTCCGCCTCGCGCGGCGTCCCTTCGGCAGGGCTCGGGATATAGCGCCAGATCTGTCCCTTGGCCTGCGTCCCGCCGTTCGTGCAGGCGAACAGGATCGCGCCGCCGCGATGGGCGAGCCCTTCCCCGCCGGCGAACACGGCCGCACCCTTCTCCCGGCCGCGCAGCCGCAGGACATTCTCGTCGGGGTCCGGCTCTTCGAGGTCGACCCAGGCCGTTTCGAAGATCTGCCCCGTCTCGATCGTCCGCGTTCTCCAGCTGTTCGTTTCGAAGCCGGGCTGGCCCGCCACGGCCAGGGCCTGGAGCCGCCCGCCCTCGGCGAGCCGTCCCGGCGTCGCCGGGATGAAGCGATAGAAGAGTCCGTCGGTCTTGTCCTCGGTTTGATAGATGATGCCCGTCCGCGGATCGATGGCCAGGCCTTCCTTTTCGAAGCGGCCGAGGGCCTTGAGAGGCAGCGGCGCGGCGAGCCCCGGAACGGCGGAGACGGGCACCTCGAAGGTGTAGCCATGCCGGCCCGAGCACACGTCGCCCGGCCCGAGGAAAGCCTCCTCGGACGAGAGCCAGGTGCCCCAGGGCGTCGCCCCGCCGGAGCAGTTCGTCATGGTCCCGGCGAGCGTCAGGTGCTGGCTTTTCGTCCTCCGGCGCTTGGTGTCGTAGACGACGGTCGTGACCGAGCCGAGGCAGGGCGATCCGTCCGGCCGCCAGTCATAGACGGAGCGCCGGTCGAGCTTTTCCCAGAGCTTCTTCGCGCCCCCGAACGGCCCCAGGTCGTCGGGATGGCCGACACGGAACTCATGGTTGCGAAGGAGGATGGTCGTTCCGCCCGGACCCGGGAACGCGCCCATGCCGTCGGCGAGGGAGGGGACTATGAAGCCGTCCGTCATTTTCGTTCCCGCAACGGACACGATCCTGTAGGAGAAGCCGCGGGGCAGGTCGAGGAGGCCGTCCGGGTCCCGGCGGGGAGGCCCGAATCCGGCGCCGGGCCCGACCTGCAGGAGAGGTCCTGGAAAAGAACGGGCGGCGAATCCGGCCGCGGCGCCGAGCAGGCAGGCGCCCGATCTCTCGAGGAATCGCCGGCGGCCGATCTTCACGGGGCACCCCCGCTCCTATTCTAAACCGGCCCGGCCGGGACTTCCAGTCCTGCCGCTATTCAAGCTTGACCGTTTTGGCGAGCTTGCCGGCGTGCCGCGACGAGTACCGGACCGTGATCTCGCCTTTCCCCTCGATTAGGAACTGGTGTTCGACCTTGCCAAAGCCGGGGACGACCAGGAACTGGATCTCCGGCCGGTCCTTTTTGTAGGCGGCCTGATCGCGGTAAGGGTCGGCGAGAAGCCCTCCCGCGACGACCTTGGCGCCGGCGCCCGTCACCGTGAGCATGTCCTTGGGATAGAGATTGGCCTTCTGGGCGAGATAGCTCATGGACGGGATGGCCTTGGGATTGGACAAGCGCGTCCGGACCCGGAAGAGATTGCCGCCGAGCGGCTTGACCTCGACGACCTCGAGGGAGACCTCGGGAAGATGCTTGGCCGTGAACAGGGCGGCCAGGGCGTTGCGGTGGACGAGGTCCTTGATCATGAAAGGCGCGCCCAGCCGGGAGCTCATCTTGACCCAGCCGCCGATCTCGACGTCGCCGTATTCGGGGTGCTTGAAGGCCTTCCAGGTCTTGTAGAGCTCGCCCGAGGCGACGTTATCGCTGAACTTGAGCCGCTCGCGCTCGGAGACGCGCTCCGAAAAGATGTCGCGCACGGCCTCCTCGCGGGGCGTGCCGGGCTCGTTGCGTTCCGAGACGCCCTTGAAGGCCTCGGACTCGCCCTGGAAGACCTCGGCGCAGTAGAAGTAGGCGCCCATCGTCTGGGTGATCCATTCGCCGGAATCGCCATAGGTCGTGTAGAGGTCCTTCCAGGAGATCATGTAGCGGTAGCCGGGGATGATGCGCTCGCCCTGCTTGCCGAGATAATCATAGACCGCGACGTCCTGCGCCGGGTATTCGCCGAGGCCCTTGCGGCTCGGGCCGCGCAGGAGCATGCCGCCGTTGTTGTGATAGGACCAGGCGAAGACGATGTTGGTCTTGGTCATCGTCCATTCGGCCAGGGCCTTGAGCCCGACCCCGGAGAAGGGGAACTCGCCGGAGCCGCCCTGGACGTAGGGCGGGGCCCAATCGAAGCCCCAGTTCCGGTTGGGATCGACATAGCCTTCGGCGTCCTCGTTGACCTGACCGTCGCCGTCGTCGTCGAGGCCTTCGTCGCCGAGCATCGTCCACTCGCCCTTCTCCCCCGGCTTGATGCGGACCATCAGGCGCGGGTCTTCGGGATCGGTCTTGTAGGACCCGAAGGGGTCCTTCTTGCGCATCATGCAGATGTTGCCGTCGCCGTCGAGATCGTTGGACGGGTCCTCGTCGAAGAGCCCGTCCCGGTCGTCGTCTACGGGAATGCGCAGGCTGCGGTTGCTGCTGGGCGTGTTGGCGTCGGCCATGAAATGATAGCGGCCGTCGACGTTGACGACCGGCACGACGTAGACGCAGATCTTGTCGACGAGGGCCGTGATCTCGGGGTTCTTGCCGTAGCCGCCGAGGAGATAATCGAGCAGGTAGAGCGAGATGTCGCCGCCCTGGATCTCATTGCCATGCATGTTGCCGTCGACGTAAAGGGCCGGCTTGTCGAGGGCGGCGCCCGTTTTGGGATTGTTCACGGTCATGGCCATGAGCGGCCGGCCTTCCTCGCTTTTGCCGACCGTCTCGAGCGTCGTCAGCTGGGGATAGGCCTTGGCCAGGGCGCGGAGCGCGTCATAGACCTGGTCGAGCGTGTAGTACTGGTCGAACCGCAGGGGGACCGTCATCTCGGCTTTCTGCGCCGGCAGGGCCGAAGCGAGGAGCAGGAGCAGCAGCGCGGAACCGGCGAGCTTTTTCACTTGGCACCTCCCAGGTCGACCGTCCGGGAATCGCCCCAGGCGTTCCGGGTCTCCGCTTTGATCTCGAGCTTGACGGGCTTCCCCGCCCGGACGATCCAGGTCACGGGCTGTGAGCCCAGGGCCGGGACGGATTGGACGAGACTCCGCTTCTTGCCTTGCACGATGTCGAAGCCCTGGCCGCCGAGCGTGACGATGACAGGTAGCCCGTGCTGGTCGCGCCCGCCCATGGCCGTCGGATACGGCAGGCCGCCCTTGTTCTCGATCCAGGCCCTGATCTCGTAAACGCCGGCGCCGAGGCTCTTGACCTTGGCGTCGGCGATCCCGATCCGGGCCATCTTCCTGGCCACATCGAAGACCCACGGGACCTGGCCCTTGAGGAGGCCGTCGATCATCCTGGCCGGCGGAGTGTTGTCGGTATACGGCAGGGCGCCGCCGATCTCGACTTCGCCGAGGGTCGGGTGCTTGAACGGCTTCCAGGCGACGAAGCCCTGGCCGCCGAGCTCCTTGTCGCTCCAGGCGAGAAGGGCTTTCTCCTTCGGGTCGGCCCCCCCTTCGTCCGGCTTCTTGGGCATCTGCTTCATCATCTCGGCCATCTTCTTGGTGTCCATCATGCCGCCCTTGAGGGCCTCGATGACCTGCTTGGCCTTGAACTGGTCGGGAGCGCCGGAGGCCTTGAGGAAGGCGTCGATCTTCTCCTCGCCGAGGGCGATGAACTCGTCGTTGGTCATCTTCTCGAGCTTTTCGGGCGTCATCTCATCGGCCGGCTTCTCCTCCTTGACCTCGGGCGGGGTCCAGAAATCCAGGGCGAAAGAGGGCAGGCCGAGGTGGTAATAAGCGTAGAGCTCGAGGGAGCCGTCCTTGTCGGGGGCCGGGTCGAGGCGCTTGGCGTCGAGCTTCGCGGCCTTGAGGAATTCCTTGTACTTCTCGGAGAGCTCTTTGTAGAACTTGAGGTCGTCTTCGAGGGGATTGACGACGGCGCCGAGCTCGAGGAACCCGGCGACCAGGCCTTCCGTGACCTCCATGCCCGGCGGGACGAGCGGTTTCACCAGCTCGATGATCTCGGCCATGGTGTACGTGCGGGTGGGGTCGGCGTTGATGAACCCGGCCACGCGCTCGGGGACCTTGATCTGGTTGAAATCGGCGTCGCCCTTGCGGCCGGGGCGCGGCGGGTTGAGACAGAAGTTCGATCCGCCGAAGACGAAGGCGAGGCCGATCTCGCGGTGGGTGTCGAAGAACTTGAGCAGGGCGAGCGTCTCCGCCTCGCTGCCGGGCCAGGTGCCGGCGTCCGGGGCATGATATTTATAGAGGTGAGGGAAGGCCGTGGCGAGCGTCACGCCGCCGGGCCCGTCCTCGTTGAACTGGCCGTCGCGGTCGTCGTCGAGGCCTTCGGAATAGAGCTTCCACACGCCTTTCTCGCCCTTGGCGCCGTCGGCCTTCTTCATCAGGCGCGGCTCGCCGGGGACGGCGATCCAGGCGCCTTCGGGGTCTTTGACCCGGATCGTGGTGATGATGCCGTCGCCGTCGAGGTCGTCGGGTCCGTCCTCATCGATCGCATCGTCCTGGTCGTCGTTCTTCGGGCGGGCGTTTCGGGTATCGCGGCGCTGGGGTTTGCCGAAATAGCCCGCCGCCGCGTCCGGGTTGCCGCAGGCCAGGACATACCATGTCCGGTCCGCGCGCAGGTCGGCCTTTTCGCAAAGGGACTTGGCCAGCCAGAGCGCGGCCTCGCCGGAGAGGGGAACGGTCCCGTCCATATCGGCGGCGACGAAGACGGCCGGCAGGGTCTTGGCGGCTTTCGTCGTCTCGGGCCCAGCCTCGAACAGGACGAGGTCGCGGCCGCCGGGGCTCTTGGCCAGGACGTGGACTTTGGCGAAGCCGGGGTTGGCCCGGGCCAGGTCCTGGAGGGCGGCGGCGATCTCCTCGGGCCGGTGATAGCGGTCGAAGGTGAGGTCGGCCGCGGCCAGGGGGCCGAGGGCGAAGCAGACGAGGACCAAAGTGAGGACTTGCGGGATTTTGCGAAGGGTCACGTAGATGTACCTCCCTTAGAGAGGATCGGCCTGTCATTCTCTCAAAACGCCCGCGCCAAATCAACGCGGACTTCAGCGCCTTTCTGTAATACGCAGAGATAAACCGATAGGTTCCGGGGCGCCCAGCGGCTCGGAGGATAGTCTCGCGCTCGACTATCCTCCTCTCCGCATTAATGTCGCCCCCTCCTTGACCGTAGTCCGCTCGCGGTGATAGAAGAAAGGATAACCCAAGTCCTAGGAGGGTCCCCATGGTCAAGAAGACCGTACTGTCCATTATCGCCGGATGCACCCTGATCGCCTCGCTTCCCGCCCCTGCGCCGGCCCAGCACGGCGGCACGCCGACGGTTCTGCCCATCCGCGAGCGGGCGGCGCTCGTCCAGCGGATCACCGCCAAGCGCCTCGACACCCTCATCCCCGGCATGATGCGCGAGACGGGCTTCGACATGTGGATCGTCTCCTGCAACGAGGACAATCTCGACCCCGTCTTCGAGACCATGATCCCCTACGAGAACTGGAACCCCATCACCCAGATCCTCGTCTTCTTCGACCAGGGACCGGCGAAAGGCGTCGAGCGGCTGAACGTGTCCCGGACCGACACGCAGGGCCTGTTCAAGAACGCCTGGGATGCCGCGGCCTTCGATGCCAAGAAGGGCGAGGGCCAATGGGAGGCCCTGGGCCGGGTCGTCCGCGAGCGCGACCCGAAAAGGATCGGGCTCAACGAGGGCGAGATCCAGTGGGCGGCGGGGGGGCTGACCTCGGTCCTGAAGAAGCGGATCGTCGAGGCCGTCGGGCCGAAGTACGCGGCCCGGCTCCAATCCGCCGAGCCGCTGGTGACGCTCTGGGCCGAGACGCTCACCGAAGAAGAGGTCGAGGTCATGGAAAGGGCCGCCGCCCTGTCCCGCTCGATCATCGCCGACATGTTCTCGTCCCGGGTCATTACGGTCGGCCAGACGACGGCCGAGGACCTCCGCTGGTACTACTGGCAGCGCGTCGCCGACCTCGGCCTCAAGGTCTCCTTCAGCCCCTTCGTCTCGATCCGCGGCCGGTCGCCCAAGGACGTCGAGAAGTGGGGCAAGGACGACAAGATCATCCGTCCGGGCGACCTCCTCCACTGCGACGTCGGGATCAAGTACATGCGCTGGAACAGCGACCACCAGGAGATGGCCTACGTCCTGCGCCCCGGCGAAGCGGACGCGCCGGAGACCTTCAAGAAACTGATGGCCGAGGCCAACCGCCTCCAGGACGTTTATTGCGGCGAGTTCAAAGCGGGGCTTACCGGGAACGATCTCCTCGGCCGGATCCTTAAAAAGGCCCGCGAGCTGGGCATTCCCGGCCCTCGCGTCTACTCCCATTCGCTCGGGCTTTTCCTCCATGAGCCCGGGCCGCTCATCGGCCTGCCCTGGGAGCAGGTCAACAACGTCGGGCGCGGCGATGTCAAGCTCGTCCCCATGAGCACCTTCGTGGTCGAGCTGAGCGTCACTGGGCCCGTCCCCGAATGGGGCGTGGATTTTCGCGTCCCCCTCGAGCAGGATATCCTGTTCGACGGCGAGCGGACGCACTTCCTGGCCGGCCGTCAGACGGCCTTTCACTTGATCAGGTAGGTAAACGGGGACCGGCGGATTTCCTGCAAACACCGCCTCGCCCGACTAAAATGGAAACGGGCGCGAGCCCTATAGAAGGAGTCCGAGCATGAGAACAAAGCACTTTGCATTCGCCCTCATCATCGCGGTCGCGGTCGCCGGCTGCGTCCATTACACCATCGTTCCGCCGGCCATCGACCTCACCGCGCTCGGCACGGTCGGCTTGGTCACGCTGAAGGAGGAGAACGCGAAAGGCGACCTCGACGAGGCGGCCACCCAATTCTTCCTGCAGGAGATCTCCGCGGCCCAGCGCGTCCCGGTCGTCGAGCTCGGGACGCAGGATGCCGTTCTGGCGGACATCGGGAAAACCGCGTTCGACCGCGAAGCCGCCCTGGCCATCGGAGAAAAGCAGGGTGTCGACGCGTTCTTCGTGGGCGAGGTCACGGTGACGAAGGTCAAGCCCCAGGTCGACATCCTCGCCCCGCTGAGCAAGACCCTCTTCGCCCGTGCCGTTTTCGATATCACCGTGAAGGTCCGCCTCGTCTCGACGAAGAATGGCGCGACCCTGTGGACGGATTCCGCCCTCCGGCAGGGAACGGTCGGCGCTGTCGGCATGGACGACGGCATCCCGGTCTTCTCCGTCCGGGACAAAGGAGCGGCCTTGAACGACACGCTCCGGGACATCATGTACCGGTTGACGTGGGACTTCCGCCCGACGCGCCAGCGCATCTGAGCGGACCCGGGTTCAGAGCGGTTTCGGCGCTTCTTTCCGTTCGATCTTGATGTTCAAGCGGGCCTGCAGGTACTCGACCGCCGATGAGAGCGACTGTCCGAGGATCCGGCCTTCCCGTTCAAGCGAGGATTCCGCCTTGCCGACGGCTCCCTGAAGCCCTTCCGGCGCGGATGTGAGGCTCTTGATCGCTGCCCTGGCGGAGGCGCGGTCCTGCGGCGACATCGGGGGTTCCTTGAGGACTTGGGACAGGACGAGGGCGGCGGCCACGACGACAAGGACGGTCGCCGCGACAGGGACAGGGCGAAGGCCAAAGAGGAGGCGGCGCGATCCCGGCCGCCTGGCCTCGATGGTCCGGGCGCCCTCCATCGTCGTTTCCAAGCCGCGTCCGAGGTCCACGGGAGAATCCGGGACCTTGGCCAGCCAGGCCGACCGTTCTTCTCTGAGCCGGGACGGCAGGGACGCGGAGGCGCGGGCGAAGTCGCCGCAGGCGGCGCAACGAACGATGTGCCGCTCGATAAAGCGGGGGAGCCTTTTCCCGGCATCCTCCGACCGTGAGATCATCCAGCGGCTGATCGTGCACAACATCGTTTTTCTCCTCTTCCCTCAATCCCCTGACGATCGCCGGGCCACCCCCGGCCGAGGCTGCGCGTCGCGGCACAGGTCCGGGCCGAGCAAGCCGGCGAGGCTCGTCCGGGCCCTATGTAAAAGCACGCGGACGGCCAGCCGCGTCCGGCCGAGGACGGCCGCGATCTCCTCGATGGTCATGTCCTCCCCGTAGCGCAGCCAGAGGACGCGGAACCTGGTCTCGCCCAGGGATTGGGCCGTGTTCCACAAGCCGGACGCGCCGGGCCCGGGCTCGCCGCCCGCGGCCGGATCGGAAAGCTGATCGTTCGCCACGCCAGCGCTCTCGCGCCGGACAGTAGCGTTCTTCCGGAAAGAATCGATGGCCAGCCGGTTGGCCGACGTGTAGAGCCAGGTCGAGAACCGGTAGGCCGGATCGTAGCTGCCGATATTCCTGAAGAGCTTGAGGAACGTGTCCTGGACCATGTCCTCGGCGTCCTCGTCGCTCCCGAGGCGGGGGCGCAGATAGACGAAGAGCCGGCGCTTGTAGCGGCTCGCCAGCTCTTCGAAAGACCGGCGCGAGCCGTCCCGCGCCTCGCGGGCCAGCTCGTCATCGGTCTTCTCTTCGGTCCGATCGTGATCGGTCATTCATCCCCTCGCCCCGGCCGAAAGACTGGCGCGAAACGCCCGCGCCCTGCGCCGGTCTTTCTCCGGGGCGCATCGTGATGCGGGCCTGGCCTCAGTCGAGGATCCCGAAAAGCCCGCGACCGTGTGAAAGAAGTTCCGCGATCTCCTGCGACGGGCGCTCGAAATCGAGCCGGAGGACCTTGCCCTCCAGCTTGACCTGGAGACCGTCGAGGAGGCTCGCAATCTTGGCCATGTCGCCCTCGTTCCCGCCCATCCGTCCCATGGCGATGATCCCCTGGACGATATCGGCTATGTTCTTGGCGCTCTCAGGGGAGACCGCCGTCACCTGGAGCCGGACAAGAAGCGTGTCCTGCTTTTCCTGGGCCAGGAAGAACAGGCCGCTCGCCTGCTCGAGGACCTTGGACTGGCTGTTCATGCGGCTCAACCCGGTCAGGTCGGGCATGACGCCGCTGAGGAAAGCCCCCGCGGGGACTTCCTTGAGTGACGCGCTCAACGAGGACTTGGCGAAGTTCTGCGTCTTGCCGGCGGCCGTGTCCAGGACGCTTTGGATGGCCTCGCGGCTCTCGGAGAGAACGACGAGATTGTCGTTGACGAACGCGCCATACTCGTCGTCACCCGTCGAATAGATGGTGTAGGCGCCGTGAGCGATCTCTTTGTGGTCCTCATCCAAAGCGAGCATCGACAGGAGCTTGGGCTTGTCGAATTTCCCATTGACGACAACGGCGGCGTCTCCCTTGGTCCCGTCCCCGAACCCGATCACGGTCACGCCCGTGATGTCCCGGGGCACGTCGATCTTGAGCCAGCGGTCGAGGTCCCGGCTCTTGATCTGGAACTTGCCGTCCTTTTCCAGGAACCCGTAGAGCTTGGTCGCGACGAACTTCTCCATGTCCAGGTGGGCGACCCAGCGGGCGCCCTCAGGGACGACGGTCGAGGGGATCGTCCCCGGATAGGCCGGAACGGCCAGGAACAGGGCGGCCGCCAGAAGGGCGGCGGCGAATAGAGCTGTTTTCTTCATCAGGTTACTCCTCCGCAGGTGATTCGTACGCCCTGTAATACGAACCGGCGGAGCCGATGTTTCACTCCCCTCTCCTAAAGGTCGATCCGGACGGAATCCCCCGTCTTGAGAGCCTTGGGCTGCCTGAATGTCCTCGGAGCGGCGCTCCCCAGCCGAAAGGACTTCAGGGACAGTCCGCCGCGGAGGACCTTGAGCTCAGCCGCCCTGCCGACGGCCTCGACCCGGCAGGTGCCCCAGGCGTCTCCGTTCGACCAGAAGTATGTCCCCTCGTTCGCCCCGAAGGCCATGGCCTGGGTCCGCCCGTCCCAAGCGAAACCGGAGAGCGCCGGCACCGCCGCCCAGCTGGCCATGGCCCGGGCGTAGTGATGGCCGCATTCCGCCTCGTCGAACGGGCTGCGCTTCCTGCCGTCATAGCGGGCCCGGATGTCCCGGATGACCTTGAGCCCGTTCGCCGCGTCGCCTTCGTAGAGCATCCCGACGGCCGCCGTGTATTCGAACCCGGTCATGACCTCGGTAAAGTACGGGAACGGGTTCTTCGGCCGTCCCTTCGGATAGCTGGCCATGAGCAGAGCCGTCTCGTCGCCGAGCACGAAGGACCGCAGGCAGTTGAAGTGATCGTAGAACCCGGTCCGGGTGTTGTACTTCAAGATGCTCGCGAGCGTCGTCTTGACGTGGGCCGGATCGACGAGATAGCCGAGGCCGCAGACGTGGGCCATGTACTGGCCGACAAGTTGATCGACGAGGCAGCCCCGGGCCAGCTGATAGTCCGGCTCGGTGATGCTCTTGGCGCCCATGTCGAGCCTCAGGCTCGGGGCGACGTCCTCGACGCTCTTTGGCGGCTGGACCTGATGTTCATAATACTCACCGTTCCAGAGGTTGGCGTCCGTCCAGGCCCGGCCCTTGGCGAAAAGCTCTCCGCAGAGCTTGGCGAAGGCCTTGTCCCCAACGCCCGCGGCCATTTCCCCCGCGGCCCGGAGCGCGCCCAGGTACCAGATCTCCATCTGCGGGTTCGGCCCGTAATACTCGACGTCCATCGTGTTGTGCTGACAGCCCTCCATGACCCCGTCGCGGTCGGCGTCCCAGCCGCCTTTGATCCAGGCGAACGAGAGTGCCCGCTTGACGCCGGGCCAGAGCCGGGCGAGCCAGGCGTCGTCGCCGGACATCTTCCATTCGCGGAACGCTTTCATGATCGTGCCCATCTGACCGTCGGCCGCGGCTTTGCCGAACTCCCGGGCCCGGTCGATCGGCAGGCGGACGCGGAAGCTCATGAGTCCCTGATCGTCCGTCGCTTCGATGAACTCCGTCTCCCGCATGGACCGGGCCAGGGCGCCGAAAAGAAAGGCCGTGGCCTGCTCGTAGTTCCAGACATGGGTGCATGAGCCCCAACAGCATCCCGAGTTGTTGCTCGAGCCCTCGAAGCCGAAGAACCGGCCGTCCCGCGTCCGGAAGCAGGTCTGCGTCCTGAGAGTGCTGAGATTGAAGAGGGCCGCTTCCTTTACCTCGGCCGGCAGGGTGCTGTCGGCGAAGGCGCGCACGAACTCGACCGTCCGGTCCTCGAGCCCGGCCGCCCGCGCGGCGAAATCATCGGCCGCCGCCCAGGCGTCGGGCCAGCGCGTCGTGTAATAATTCCCGACGATGTCGTCCGGCGTTCCCTTGGGCGACCAGGTGACGCGGTTCGGGAAGTGCCAGGCGAGGATAAAGGTCGCTTCCGTGCTGCCGTTGGCCGGAACGTTGACCTCGATAGTGAGCGAGCCGAAGGGCATGTCCTCGGCCGTGGCCGGGCGCGCGTCAAGGACGCCGTCGGCGGCGAAGTCGTCCCAAAAATCTAGGAGCGATGTCCCCCACCCGGCCGCGACCCATGTCGTCCGGCTCGATCCGCGCGTCCCGGCCGCCGCGGCCAGGGCCATCGTGCCCCAGGCTTCATGTTTCGGGTCGACACCCTCCGAGGTCATGAAGAGACCGCGCAGCCCGTCGGTCGAGCGGAACTCGTTCTTGTTCTTCTTGGGGCCCGAGGTGATGGGATCGTTCTTCCAATCGCGGGTCGTTCCGGAGCCGTCCGCCCCGATGAAGTTGGGCAGCGTCCCGCAGACCGCGGCGCGGAGGGGCCGCCCGGTCTTGTTGATGAGGACGAACCGGAACAACACCGCGGGGATCCCGCTCGCCTCGGCGTCGCCGGGGATCAGGGGATTGAAGGCTTCAAGGCGGACGTCCACCGGCGAATCCGGGTCGGAGAGGAGGACCTGTCCCAGCGGGTACGCCGCCGCGAAAGAAACTTCGCGGAAGCGCGGCAGGCCATGGTTGACGGCCGTCGACCCGTGCGAAGCTTCGTAGACAGAAAGGGGCAGAGGGCCCTCGAGAACCCGGGTGAAGGGAACTTCGCCCGAGGCGACGCGCAGCGCGAAGAACGGCCCGGTCTGCTGTCCGCTGTAAGGAGTATAGCCCTTGGCCGGCCGGTTCATGATCTCCCAGTCCATGAGATTGCCGCGGCCCCCGAGCGAGACCGTGCCGGTACCGATGCCGCCGAGCGGAAGCGCGATCTTTTCGACGTGATCGCGGTCATAGGTTTTCAGCACGGGCCAATCCGCCCGCCAATTGTCCGCCGCCGAAATCACCGAAGCCCCGGCAACGGCGCCGATGAGCATCGCGGAAATGATCAGCTTGCGTTCTAAGCTTCTCATGGACTCCTCCTCCGAAATCAGATGTTCATTCCTGATCGGGAAGGACCCTTGTCGGCCTGCTCGGGATATCGCCCCTAGCCCCCGCACCCCGGAAACCTCCTTATGCGGTTTCCCCCGCCTTCGGCGGGTCCCCCTTCCCTCACGGGGGCTTTAGGTCGATATCCCTCGCCGCCTCCCGGGCCCTTCTTCGGATCAGGAAGAGAGCCTGAAATCCAGATCTAAATGAGCCTTAAAGTGCGCGGGCTTTACGGACCGCGGCCTGCCAGCCGGCATAAAGCTTGTCGGCTCGGCCGCGGGTCATGGCCGGGATGAATTTGCGCTCGTCGACGGCCAGCCGCTCGATGGCCGCGGTCGATTCCCAGACTCCCGCGCCGAGGCCGGCGAGATAAGCGGCCCCGAGCGAGGTCGTCTCCACCGCCTTCGGACGCACGACGGGGAGGCCGAGGATGTCGGCCTGGAACCGGCACAGGAAATCGTTGGCCGAGGCGCCGCCGTCGACCCGGAGCTCCTTCATCCTGAGACCCGAGTCCTTGCGCATGGTTTCGAGGACGTCGCGGGTCGAATAGGCCATCGCTTCGACGGCCGCCCGGACGAGATGGTTCCGGCCGGCGCCGCGCGTCAACCCGACGATCGTGCCCCGGACCTCGGCGTCCCAATAGGGCGCCCCGAGGCCGACGAAAGCCGGGACGAAGTATACGCCGGCGTTGTCCGGGACCGAGGCCGCCGCCGCTTCCGAATCCGCGGCCGAGCCGAGGAGCCCCAGCTGGTCGCGCAGCCACTGGATGGCCGCCCCGGCCACGAACACGGACCCTTCGAGGGCATAGGCGGCCTTGCCTCCGGGGCCGCAGGCGACGGTGGTGACCAGGCCGTGCCGGGACTCGACGATCTCCCGCCCCGTGTTGAGCAGGATGAACGCGCCGGTGCCGTAGGTGTTCTTGATCGCGCCCGGCCGGAACCCGGCTTGGCCGAAGAGGGCCGCCTGCTGGTCCCCGGCGATGCCCATGACCGGGACGCCCGCGGGAAGCCGGCCCAGGCGGACCGTCCGCCCAAACTCCCCCGCCGACGGCCGGACGCCCGGCAGGAGGGAGGCGGGAATGCCGAAGATCTCGAGGAGGTCATCGTCCCAGTCGAGCTTGCGGATATTGAAGAGCATGGTCCTCGAGGCGTTGGTCGGATCGGTCGCGTGGCTCGCGCCGCCGGTGAGCTTGGAGAGGACCCATGAGTCCGTCGTCCCGAACGCGAGCCGGCCTCGCTTGGCCCGCTCGCGAAGGCCGCCCCGGTCGAGGATCCACTCGGCCTTGGTCGCCGAGAAGTAGGCGTCGATCGGCAGCCCCGTCTTCTTGCGGATGAGGTCGCCCATCCCCGGCTCGGCGGCGAGCTCGCGGCAGCGGCCCGCGGTGCGGCGGCATTGCCAGACGATGGCGTTCCTCACGGGCCGGCCGGACCTGCGGTCCCAGATGACGGTCGTCTCGCGCTGGTTGGTGATGCCGACCGCCGCGATCGACCGCCCGGGGACCGTGGCCAAGGCTTTTTGGATGGTGCGATAGACGCTCCGCCAGATCTCCTCCGGATCGTGCTCGACCCAGCCGGGCTTGGGAAAGTACTGGGGAAATTCCTCGTAGGCCGAGGAGACGGCACGGCCGCGCCGGTCGAAAACGATGGCCCGGCTTCCGGTCGTCCCCTGATCGATGGCCAGCACGTGACTCACATCACACCCGACGCCCGATCCAATCTAAGATGTCGCGGAAGACCTTCTCGCGGTCGAGGTCGATCGAGAGGGCGTGGAACATCTCCGGGTATTCGATGATCGTCTTGTCGGGGCCGGCGAGGTTGCCGAAGAGCTTGCGGCCGGCCCGTTCGTCGACAAGATGATCGACGCCGGGGATGAGGAAGAGCGACGGGACCATGTACTTCCTGGCCAGCCTCCCAGCCCGGGACTGGACGGGCAGGAACCCGGCCAGAAGCCCCAGACTGGCGACGCGCAGCTCGTCGGAGCTGGCGTTCATGACCGCCGCATAATCCGGGTCGCGGGTCGCCATTTCCGATGTGAAGGGGAGGTCGATCATGGACTTCGGGCTGAACGGCGTGACCAGGGCGAGCCGGGCATACACGCTCGGAGGGAACTTCATGCCGTTCTTGAAGGCCGGGGCGATGAGGACGACCCCGGCGAACATTTCGGGGTTGCGGCCGGCCAGGTCATAGGCGATGAGCCCGCCCATGCTCTCGCCGAGAAGGAAGATCTTCTTTCCCGGAAAATCCCGGCAGATGACGTCGCGCAAGGCCAGGATGTCGCGGTCCCAGACCCTGAACGTCTTGATGTGGCCCCGCGGCCGCTCCGGCGTCCGGCCGAAGCCGCGGAGCTCCAGGGCATAGGAGGCGTAACCCTGTTCGGCGAGAACCCCGGCCAGGAAATCCCAGCGGGCCGTGTGGGCGCCGAGCCCGTGGACGAGGAGGAAGACGGCTTTGGCCGAGCCAGACCCGGGATCCCAACGGCGGAAGAGAAAGTCGGTCCCCTGGAGTTCGTTCATGGCCGGATTATAACAAAGAGGAGGAGTCCGGCGAAAGCGCGGCGGCGGGCAGCCCCATTTCGGAGGCTTGAACGTCCGGGGGATTCTCTGTATGATAAGGGCGAAATCCGGAACAAGGAGGTCTGGTGGCTAGAGGCAACAGAGCTTTCAAAAGCGAAAAAAGAACCAAAGAGCTGAGACGCCTGAAGAAACAGGAAGAAAAGCGGCAGCGGAAGGCAGCCAAGTTGGCCAACCCGGACGAGCCTGAGGTGTTCTCTCCGGACGAAGCGCCCGCGGCCCCGCCCAACCCGGACGATCCCGAACAGGGAACGACCTGAGGTCGTCCGCGAACGAAACCCTTCATTCTCCGGCCCAAGACCCCGCCCGGGGACGCCACGCAAGGGCCGGATGAGCATCCCGAGAGTTCGATGAAGCCCTTCAGCCGTGCGGTGCGGTCTGTCCTTCAGCCGCTTCCGCTCCTCCTCGCGGCCGCGGCCGTTCTCGCGGGGCTTCCCCTCGAAAGGACCCTCTTCAAGGACATCCCCCGGACCGACCCCGCCCGGGAGATCATCCAGACGGTGCTCGGCTCGAGGTTTTATTCCATGCGCGACGGCTTCGCCGCCTCCGAATGGACCGGCCTGGGCTACGGCGGCGCCTGGGATCGGGCAAAACGGTACTTCCCGGGCAGCATCTACTTCGTCAGCCCGGGGACCTATTTCATGACCCACGGTTATGACGCGGAAGGCCGGCTTTTCATGGAGGTCCATGAATCGGCCTACCTGATGCTTTGCGTCGAGAACCGGCGCTCGTTCACACCGGCCGCCGTCGTCGGGGAGTACGGCCGTATGCTCAGGGCCGCGAACGGCCGCGAGGCGGACGCGTTCCGGGAGAAGACGGGGCGGCTCGAGCCCTATTTCCGCGACGACGGGGCGAACCGCCGCCTCCGCAAGGCCTTGGGCGATCCCCTCTACCTCCGGCTGATCGAGGAGCTTCGCGAAGAGGATTACCACATGCTCGCCGGCGGGCTCATGCACGAGGGCATGCACGCCGGCATGGACGACGCGCTCGTCGCCCGGGTCCAGGCCGAGTTCAACGCCGGCCGGCGCGCCGTCCAGTGGGACGAGATGAGGGCCTTCATGGCCGAGATCGGCTATCACGGATCGTTCTGCCGCTGGGCCGCTGACGATATCGCCGGCCAATGGCGTCAGATCGAGGGTCTCCTCGGCGCGCTCGAGAGATTCCGGAAGAAGCCGGCGCTCCGCGCCGAAGCGGACGAGGTCCGGTTCGAACAAACTCGGGTCCGGGCGTGGACGTTCACCGCCCTCGTCCGGCTCAGGATGCGCGAGTTCTGGCAGTCGGCGCGGCGCATGCGGGACCTATCGGGGAGCTTCCAGAAGGACTACGTCAGGGATGTCCCCTTTCCCGACGTCGAAGAGCTGCTATCGAAGCTCGAACACGATACGGCCGGTTTCGTCGAGTCATCGGAAAAGTCCATCCAAGCGACGGAGCTCGCCGTCCGGTCCCTCGAAGAGGTTCTGGATACGTGGGGCGCCTGGGCATCGGGCCGCCGCACCTTCCCTCCTCCGATCACAGACTCTCAGACGATCTCCAGGCAGGTCAAAGACATCGACTGGCCGGATCCAGCCCCGGCCGCGACCGGGGCCGCCGCGCTCATGAAGAGGGCGGGACAGGCGCTCGAGAAGGAGCGCTCTTCCTTGTGAGAAGGCCGTCGAGGCCCCAGGTCTTTTCGGCGGCCAGATAGCGCACCGGCTTCTTAGGGGGAACGAACGACATGGCCCGTTCGGCGAAGGCCGTGATCGAAAGGGCCGGATTGACCCCCAGGTTCTCCGGGATCTGGGACCCGTCGCAGATGATCATCTCCGCGTAGCCCTTGACCCGGTTCCGCTCATCGATAACCCCCTCTTCGGGGGTTGGGCCGAAAGAGCACCCGCCCAGGATGTGGGCGGTGATGGGCGCGTTCACCGTGACCTCCGTGACGACGTTGGCCGCGACGCCATCGATCCGCTTGGCCATCCTCCGGCCGAAGTCGTTCCCGGCCGGGAGCCAGGTGGGGTTCCGGCGGTCCGTGCCCGGCTCGGATGCCAGGACGCTCATAAAAGGGAAGAACCAGGGCCGGCGACGCTTCAGGTGAAAATAGTTGTCGACCGTCTGCATGACGAGAAGGATGATCGTCTCCTTGGCCCAGCCCGGGGGCTTGCGGAGGCGCAGGTTGCGGACGGGATGGCGGAGCTCGTTCCCGATCCAACGGATGATCCGCGGCGTCCTTTTCCCGCCGTCCGTCAACGCCGCCACGAGGGCGGACATGGCGTCGTGGCCCTTGCCGAAGCGGACCGGCTCGAGATGGGTCTCCTCGTCGGGATGGACGCTCGAGGTGATGGCCACGCCTCGGGTGTAATCCGTTCCGGCCGCGAGCGAGCGCACGCCGAGCAGGGTCTCGCTGTTCGTCCGGGCGTACCAGCCGAGATGCGCGGACAGGTTGGGCAAACGGCCCTTGCGCTTCATGTCGAGAAGCAGGGAGTTCGTGCCGAGGGCGCCCGCGGCGAGAACCAGCCCCTTGGTCCGGAAGGTCAGGCCGCGCCGGCCCCGCAGCAATCCCGTCGTCTTCCTTGTCCTGACTCGATAGCCCTCGCCCGCCTCGGGCCCGAGCGGCTCGATGTCGACGACCCGGTTCTCGGCGAAGATCCGGGCGCCGAACTTCTCGGCGAAGTAGAGATAGTTCTTGTCGAGGCTGTTCTTGGCATCCTTGCGGCAGCCGGTCATGCACTCGCCGCAAAGCTCGCAGCCGATGCGGTCGGGCCCCTCGCCCTCGAAATAGGGGTCCGCGGCCGGCTCCCCCTCCTTCCCGAAATAGACGGCGACGTTCGTCAGACAGTAGGTCGATTCGCGCCCGATCTCCGCCGCCGTCTCCTTCATCAGGAGATCCTGGGGCGTTTCGACCGGGTTTCGCACGATGCCGAGCATGCGGCCGGCAAGGTCATAAAAGGGAAGAAGCTCGTCTTTGCCCCCGAGCCGGCGGACGCTCGGCCGCTCGAAGAAGACGTCCGGGGGGACATAGAGCGTGTTGGCGTAATTGAGGCTGCCGCCGCCGACCCCCGAGCCGGCCAGGATGAAGGCCCCATTGAGAAGCCGGAGCCGCCAGGTTCCGTACAGGCCGAGCGAAGGCATCCAGAGGAACTTACGCAGGTTCCAGTTCCGGCGGGGGAATTCGTCGGCATGCCAGCGCTTGCCGGCCTCGACGACGCCGACCGTGTAGCCCTTCTGGGCCAGGCGCATGGCCGCGACGCTGCCGCCGAAGCCCGACCCGACGACGAGATAATCGAAAACGAGCTCGTCCGTCTTCTTCATATTGCCCCGGTTGCGCCTCACTCTACAGGAGTCGGTCCGCAGGGTCAAGGCGTCCCCTTTTTCCCGGCGTCGTCCTCGAAGGGGGACATTCTCGAAGGGAAAGAGACGATTTTCAGGCGGGCGTTTTGGCACAAATGATGCTATTATTGGGTGGGAGCCGCCGTGATCAAGAGATCGTTGACCGTCTTGCGCTATCATCTCTTGAGGCCATCGTCGCTCGTCCCGGTCGTCCTGGCCGCAGGGATCGTCTTGGCGCAGTCGGTCGCCGCGCCGGCGAGTGCCCGGCAACAGGCGCCCCAGACGCCCATTCAACACGAAGTCACCGTTGCTTTAAAACTTATCCACGTCTGTGTCACAGACAAGAAGGGGAATCCCGTCCCGGACCTCGCTATCGGCGATTTCACTGTGACAGATAACGGCCAGCCCGTGAAGATCACGGATTTCGAGAGACGCATCCTCCGAGCCGCGAAGGATGCGAAACAAGAGGCCGCTGACAAGCCTGAAGCGAAGCCTGATTTGGTTATGACGCCGGTACCGTCCGTTCGTCCGTCGATCCGGAAGTTCTTCCTGTTCTTCGACTTGGCTTTCAACAATCTCCGAGGCGTCGCCAAGGCGAAGAAAGCAGCCTTTCACTTCCTCGATACACAAGTTGGGCCAAACGACGAGGTCGGTGTGATCACCTATTCGGCGTTCGGCGGTATCAAGGTCCATGAATTTCTAACGGGGGACCACGCCAAGATCCGGGATGCTGTAGAGGCACTCAGCCAGAAAGCCAGCCTGGGACGGGCCGAAGAGATCGAGGACCGTTATTGGCGGCTCATCCAGGAGTGGTCCGAGCCGGATCCCAAGCAGCCGTCAGATGGGTCGGCCGGCCAGGGGGGGATCAAGCCCCCCGCTCAGGTCATTGAAGCCAGGGCCCTACGGTCGGAGGCCAAGAGGCTGACCCAGGAATTCATCCAATCCCTGACCGCCCTGGCCAAGTCACTTCGCTATGTGCCCGACCAGAAACAATTCATCCTGTTCTCGAGCGGGGTCCCCACCTCCGTTATCTACGGTGGCCAGATCGGGAATCCCAACTATACCAGACTCGGCGCAGGAGGCTCGGAGGTCGACCTCGGCGACTCGACCCTGAGAAAACTGAACGAGGCGATGTACAGGGAATTCGCGGTCTCCGGATGCACCTTCTATTCCTTCGACACGCGCGAGTCGGCCAAAGGAGCGGACCTCTTCGGCTGGGACATTCGACGCCTGGAATCGGGAGGCGGAAGCGTCACCAGCACGCAAAGCCTCTTCCAGGATTCGACAAGTCTCTTCAAGGATGACAAAGTCACCGGGCGCGACTTTCTCAAGCGATTTTCGGATGTGACCGGCGGCCAGTACTTCTCGAGCATGGATCAGTACGAGAAGAACCTCGACCAGGTCCAAGCCATGACCGGGACCTATTATGTCCTCGGGTACCCCGTCAACGAGCGCTGGGACGGCAAGTACCATGAGGTCAAGGTCGAGGTCAAGCGCAAGGGCTGCGAGGTCCGGGCCCAGGCCGGCTACTTCAATCCCAAGCCCTACAGCGAGTACAGCGACCTCGAAAAACAGCTGCACCTGTTCGACCTGGCCTTGAACGAACGGGCCCTCTCGCGGATGCCCGACAAGGTCCCTATGACCACCCTTTCGTCCGGCGCGGAAGGGATCGCACGCCTCGCGGTCCTGGCCAAGCTCCCCGGAGAGGTCACGGCGAAATTCGCCGGCAAGCGGACCGAGTTCGTGGTCATCTTCTTCGATGAGGAGGGCGAGATCAAGGACATGGTCCGGGAGGAAACGAACCCTGCTTCGCTCCGCGGCCGGGACCTGTCGTTCGCGGCCGGCGCGACCCTCAAGCCCGGCGATTACTCCTGCCGGCTGGTCATCCGCGACATGGACACGGGAATGAGCGCGGTGGCCTCGGCCAAGGCGACCGTCGTCAAGCCTCAGATCACAGGGTTGCAGCTCGGGACCCCCCTCGTCCTCGAGGCCAGGACCGGCTGTTCTTTCCTCAGCGCCGGCTCGAAGAACGCCAGGGAAGCTTTCCCCTGGGCCGAGATCTATCCTTTCGACAGCTCACTCTTTTCGCCGATCCTCAAGGAGCTGCCGCCGAATACGGCAAGCATTCAAGTCGTCATCCCGTGCGCCTTTCCCGGCGGGGGGCAATCGGAGCTGGCGATGTCAGCCAATCTGGTCAACGCGGCGTCCGGAGAGCGGTCGCCCCTCACCGTTTCCCGTATGGACAGGGTTCAAAAAGGACCCCTTGAGGTCCTGACCCTGGAGCTCCCCACAGCGAATATCGCGCCGGGCACGTACTATCTCCATTTCTATGCCCAAGACCGGGCGACCGGATCGCTCGGCCACGCGTTCACGACCCTGGCCATCCCCCGGCGGTGATCGGGCCGAAGCGCCAAAAATAAGGCTTGACAGATACTTCTCCGCTAAAATATATTCCTGTGCGTACATGTTTGATATATATTTATATTTATTTAAACGCATAGGTACACTATGAACAACAACGTCATGTCCCTCGATGACCTGTCCCGCGAATCCGGCGTCTCTTCAGAGAGCCTGGCCGAATGGACCAAGGCCAAGCTCCTCAAGCCGGCCGGTTTCACCGACGGGAAGGCGCCCCTGTTCGCCGCGGCCGGCCGCGACCGGGTCGCTCACATCAAGAGGCTGGCCGACCTCGGCTACGGCACCGAGGAGATCCTCAAGATCATCAAAAAGGTCGGCCTGCCCCGCGACGGCCACGGACGCAAGCACCCCGTCCACAAGGACAGCTTCCTCACCGTCGGGAACCTGGCCGAGCGCTCCGGCGTCAGCCCGCGAACGATCAAGCATTGGGAGGACAAGGGCATCATCGAGCCCGACATGCGGACGGAGGGCGGCTTCAGGCTCTATTCGGAGTCGTACGTCTTCCTCTGCCAGCTCATCCGCGATCTCCAGCTCTTCGGCTATACGCTCGAGGAGATCAAGGCCGTCTCCGACGACGTTCGAAGGCTCATGGCCATCGAAGCCGATCCCGACTCCTTCCCCCAGGCCGAGGTCGAGAAGCGGCTGGCCGCCATGCTCGAGGCCATCCGGGCCCTGTTCGACAAGATGAAGCTCCTTGAGGAGGGCGTCGAGCGTTGGCAGGACCTGCTCAAGAAAAGGAAGAAGGACATCCTGGCGCTCCAGGCCAGGAACAAGAAGCGGGCCAGAGCGGCCAAGGAGACGAGCCATGCCTAAGATCGTCTTCATCGAGCCGAAGGCCCCTAATCTCCACATCTTCTCCCAATTCCCCCTGCCGCGCCTGGGGACGCTCATCCTGGGGACGATGATGAAGAAGCGCGGCTGGGAGGTCGAGGTCTTCGTCGAGGACCTCCGCAAAATCGACTACGACGTCCTGGCCGCGTCCGACATCGTCGGGATCTCCACCATCACCTCGACGGCGCCACGGGCCTACGCCATCGCCGACAAGGTCCGGGCCATGGGCGTCTCCGTCCTCATGGGCGGCCCGCACGTCACCTATCTGACGGACGAGGCCTTGGAGCACGCCGATTTCGTCATCCGCGGAGAGGGTGAATCCGCCCTGACAGCCTTCATCGACGCCTGGGAGGGCGACAGAGACTTCTCCGCCGTGCCCAACCTGTCCATGAAAACGGACGGCCTCATCGTCCATCACCCGATGCTCCCCCTGGAGAAGGATCTGGACGCGATCCCCTATCCGGACCTGTCCCTTCTCAAGCCCGACCCCGGGCGCCTCAAGTTCACGCCCCCGATCCCCGTGCAGACGTCGCGCGGCTGCCCTTTCGATTGCTCGTTCTGTTCCGTGACCGGGATGTTCGGCAGAAAATACCGGTTCCGCTCGACCGAAAACATCATCGAAGAGCTCCGTCCGTACGACCGCTCCGGGAGCGCCGTCTTCTTCTACGACGACAACTTCGCCGCCAACCGGGAGCGGACGAAAGAGCTCCTCCAGGCCATGATCGACGAGCGCTTCACGTTCGAGTGGACGACCCAGGTCCGGGCCGATATCGCCCGGGACACGGAGCTCGTCCGGCTGATGAAGAAGGCAGGCTGCCATACGGTCTATATCGGCTTCGAATCGGTCAACCCCGAGAGCCTCGACGCCATGAAGAAGAAGCAGACCGTCGCCGACCTCGTCCAGGCCGTCCGGGTCCTGCGACGCTACCGTATCCACATCCACGGCATGTTCGTGCTCGGCTTCGACGAGGACGACTGGAAAACGGTCAAAAGGACCCTCCGCTTCGCCAAAAAGGCCCGGCTCTCGACGACGCAGTTCCTCATCCTGACGCCCCTGCCCGGCTCGGAGTTCTATGACCGGATGAAGGCCGAGAAGCGGCTGCGCTTCGGCGACTGGGCGCTTTACGACGCCCACCACGCCGTCTTCCAGCCCGCCCGGTTCACGCTGCCCGACCTGCAGAAGGCCCAGATCTTCTGCCACAAGAAATTCTATTCGCTGAAGCAGACGGCCCGGAAGATGGTCGCCGGGGAATGGCTCAGCGTCGGCGTCGCCCACTACGCCCGAAAGCTCAACCGGACCTGGAAAAAGCGGAACCGGACCTTCCTCCGGGTCATCGCCCTGCTCAAGCCGCGGCCCGGCTCCCGGGCCAAGGTGTCGGTCGACTACAGGGAGGATGTTAGCCTTGAATGAAACTGGGGACACGTACCCCGGGTACATGTCCCCATCCCAGAGGGACAGCCCCTAACCCGGCCCCAGGCTGAACCGTTTACATCCCGTTCCGTATGCACTAGAATATGCCTCGTATTTTTCGCATCACCCAAGGGAGTCGCCCATGCCCAACGTCCTGACCGTCCGGGGATTGAAGAAATCCTACGGCAGCCAAATGGCCCTGGCCGGCATCGACTTCGAGGTCCAGGCCGGAGAGGTCTTCGCCCTGATCGGTCCCAACGGGGCCGGCAAGACGACGACGCTCCGGATCGTCGCCACCCTCCTCACGTCGTCCGCCGGCGAGATCACTTTTCTCGATCACAACCTTTGCAAGGAACCCGATTTCGTCCGGGAGAAGATCAGCTACCTCCCGGAGGAGGCCGGCGCCTATAAGGACATGAAGGGCCTCGATTACCTTCACTTCATGGCCAACTTCTACGCCCGGACCCCGGAAGAAGAGAAGGTCTTCGTCGACCGGGCCGTGGCCATCACCGAGCTCGGCGACCGGCTGAAGACCAAGGTCGGGACGTACAGCAAGGGCATGACCCGCAAGCTCCTCCTGGCCCGGGCGCTGATGACCAAGCCCGTGCTGGCCATCCTCGACGAGCCGACCTCGGGCCTCGACGTCCTCAACGCCCTGGAGGTCCGGGAGATCGTCCGCCGCTATGTCCGGGAAGGAACGTCGGTCCTGCTCTCCTCCCACAACATGCTCGAGATCGAGTTCCTCTCCGACCGGGTCGCCCTCATCGACAAAGGCCGCATCCTCGACTCCGGGACGCCCGTGGAGCTCAAGGACAAGCACCAGGCCAAGAATCTGGAAGAGGTCTTCAGGAGTTCCGTCCGATGAAAAGATTCACCAACCTCCTCAAAAAAGAGATCAAGGAGCTGGTCACCAAACAGCTCATCTTCTCCCTCGCCTTCACCGTCATCCTCTTCAACTTCATCGGGCAAGTCAGCAAGAAAGAGGTCCGGAAGGCTATCGGGATCCAGACGATCTCCGCCCTCGACGAAGACGGCTCGGCGGCCTCCCAGGCCCTGCTCAAGGGACTCGAATCGGCGCGGTTCAAGATCCTCGACCAGTCGGGAAAGACCAGGGACCAGGCCATCGAGACGGCCAAGTCCGGGGAATCGAAGCTCCTCCTCGTCATCCCGAAGGGCTTCGGCGATTCCCTCACCGAGCTCAAGCCGAGCGAGATCGAGACGTACTCCTTCATGCGCAGCTTCTCGCTCATCGGCGCCCGGGGACAGGTGGTCGTCCAGAGCGTCATCACCGCCCTCAACGAGGCCCTGTCGAACGACTTCCTCAAGAAGAAGCTGCCCGATATGGACCCGGCCAACCTCAAGAAGCCGATCAAGAGCAAGGACTTCGTCGTCGTCCAGGACAAGATGGCCGAAGGATCGGCCAATATGGTCGCCGGGCTGATCTCCCAACAGTCCCTGCTCATTCCCGTCGTCCTGATGATGATCGTCATCTATTCCTCCCAGATGGTCATCTCGGCCGTGGCCATGGAGAAGCAGAACAAGACCCTGGAAACGCTCCTGACCGTGCCCATCAAGCGGACCTCGATCATCACCGCCAAGATGCTCGCTGCCGGCCTCGTCGGCCTGATCTCGGCTGGTGTCTACATGGTCGGCTTCAAGGGTTTTTTCGGCGGCATCGGGGATGAGGCCGGCCTGGCCGGGGTCCAGGCCAGCGGCGCCGCGATGATGCGCCAGCTCGGCCTGTACTTCAATACGTCCGGCTACCTCATCCTCGGCCTGTCGATCTTCCTGGCCATTCTCGTCGCCCTGGCCCTGGCCATGATCCTCGGGGTGCTGGCCGAGGACTTCCGCAGCGCCCAGAACATGATCATGCCCCTGATGTTCATGGTCATGATCCCCTACTTCATCTCCCTGTTCGCCGACATCAACACGGTCTCCCTTCCGGTCAAGATCTTCATCCTGGCCATCCCCTTCTCGCACCCGTTCCTCGTGTCCCAGAACCTCTACCTCGGCAACTACGGCATGATCGTGGCCGGGCTCGTCTATATGCTGATCGTGTTCGTCATTCTGGTCATCTTCGCGGCCCGGATCTTCTCGACCGACAAGATCCTGACCATGAAGCTGCGCTTCGGCAAGAAGAAAACGGCGGCCGCCTGAAAAAGCTCGCGTCTCAGCTCGCCTTTTTCGTCGGCGCCCGGTCGGTATCGAACACCGCCTACCGGATGGTCTATCCTTTCCTGCCTGTCTTTGCCCGGGCCTTCGGCGTCGATCTCGCGACGATGTCCCTGGCCCTGTCCGCCCGGTCCGCGTCGGGAGCCCTGGGGCCGGTTCTCGCGCCACTCACGGACCGCCGCGGGCGGCGCTTCGGCCTGTCGCTCGGCCTGGGACTGTTCGCGGCCGGGGCGTTCCTGGCCTTTGTCGGACCGGGCTTCATGGCCTTCGCCGCGGCCCTCGTCCTGATGACCGTCGGCAAATACGTCATCGACCCGGCTATTCTGGCCCACCTCAGCGATACCGTTCCCTATGAACGGCGCGGCCGCGCCCTGGCCTTGACCGAGCTCAGCTGGTCCCTGGCGTTCATCGCCGGAGTGCCGGCCGCGGGGTTTCTCATCGCCCGGTTCGGCTGGAGGTCGCCGTTCCTCGCTCTGGCCTGCCTTGGACTGGCCGGATTGGCGGCCGTTCGGTCCATCATGCCAGGACGGACGGATACGGGAACGACCCCGGCCGCCGGGCCGGCCGGCGCATTGGCGGCGAGGGAGAGCGCTGGCCACCGCGAGAGCTATAAGGCCGTGCTCCGCTCTCCCGCGGCCATGGCCGGGATCGCCGTCATCCTGGCTGTGAGCATGTCCAACGAGCTCGTCAACCTCGTCTTCGGCGTTTGGCTCGAGGATTCGTTCGGACTCAAGCTCGCGGCCCTGGGCGCGGCGGCGGCCGTCATCGGCGCCGCGGAGTTTGGCGGCGAGGGTCTCGTCGCGGCCACGGTCGACCGCCTCGGCAAGATGAAGGCCTTGATGATCGGGCTCGCCGCCAACGTCCTCGCTACCCTCGTCCTTCCCCTGGCCGGCCGCACGACGGCGACGGCGCTCGTCGGGCTGGCCCTGTTCTACCTGACCTTCGAATACACGGTCGTCAGCATGCTCCCGGTCATGAGCGAGATCCTGCCTCAAGCCCGGGCCACCCTTCTGGCCTTTTACGCGGCCTCGTTCTCCCTGGGCCGGGCCATCGGATCGCTCCTCTCGCCCCGGCTTTACGGGCTCGGCTTCCCGGCCGTGGCCCTGGCCGCGGCCGCCCTTGACGCCGTCGCCTTCCTCCTCCTTCTCCGCCTCCGCCGTCTGACGGCCAAGGAAGTCTGAGATCATCGACCAAAGCCAGAAAGCCCCGAAGGCCTGAGCGGCGCCGCTATCGCGACGGTCCGGGAGAGCTCAGAAGATATAGCCAGCCGTCAAGCCGAAACCCTTGAGCCATCTATTGGCAACGTACGAGGCGGCGAACAGCCAATGCAGTCCTTTGGCCCCCGCCTGGACCTTGAACAGTGAATTGACGCCCCATTCGTCCCAGCTTCCTCCAAGACCGGCAGCCAGGTAGCCCGCGCCGGCGAAGAACCCCTTGGATCGGATATTGATGGTGCCGCCGGCGGACCAGCCGCCGATGCCGGCGGAGACCTCGGGGGCGATGATAACCGATCTTCCCAAATTGAAATCGACCCTTAGCCCCGGGCCAAAAGCGGCTTTGGAGTCGTTCCCATAGGTCTCGGACAGCATCAGGACGTTCATGCCGAGGCTGATCTGGGTCTTCTTCTCCCCTGGAACGGCCGCGCCAAGGCCGGCGCATAAGAACAAGCTGGCAAAGAAGAGGCTAAGGGCGATTTTTTTCACGGCTCCCTCCCTGACCGGACATCGATTCTCGCTCATAATCTAGCGCGGCCCGAGGGGGAAGTTGTCATGACGGTGTCAATATTATCTCAGGGGCGCATGAAGGACTTTGACCGGACCGAGAAGGCCCGAAGGCAGCAAGGGAGAGTCCTTGTCGTAGTGCTTCCAGGTCGAGAAGGTCAGACGGCCGGCGGACGGGCGAGGTTCGCCCTTGAGCAGCCATTCCGGCCAGCGCGAGAGGTTGCCTCCCGGGGCGTATTCGGCATCCGGCGGCTCCTGCTCGTCGCCGATGAGACGGTTGGGCCAGAGATTCGCGACCCGGATCTCCAAACGGTTGCCCGTGGGCTTAACGGCCTCCGTGATCTCGACCCGCCAGGGATCGCACCAGACGACACCGAGGTCGCGGCCGTTGAGCCGGACACCGGCGATATTCTTGACCGTGCCCAGGTCAAGCCAGACGCGACCGCTCTTGGCAGCGTCCGTGACGGCCCGCGGCAGATCGAACGACTTGGCGTAGGCGGCCGTCCCCGAATAATATTTGATGCCGGCCTCGGGCCTGCGGCTCCAATCGACAAGCGCCTCGAAGGTGATCTTTTCCGGCCCGCCCCATTTCGGGTCGAAGGCGACGTCCCAGGGGCCTTCGAGGGATGCGATCTCCACGGGCAACGGGAAATTCGCGCCGGCGTCGGGAACCACGACGGTATCAGCCGAGGGCAACGCGGCTTCGCGGAAAACGATGAAGAAAGACTGGTGCGGTTCGAACCTCAGAGGAACGGCTGTGCGCCCTTCGGACGCGGTGTACTGAGCCAGGCCGCGGTTCGTCCCTTCGATGGGGTCCCAGAGCTCGGGGCGCAAACCGCTCACGCGGAAGACCGGTGTCGCGTCGACGGCCCGCGGCTCGGGATTGGCCACGAAATAGATCTCGGTCGCTCCGTCACAGCGGTGGATCCAGCGCAGGGGAACGTCCGAGGAGAAGTCGGGCAGGACCGACATCCTGTCGAGCACGCGCGTGACGACGGCGAAATCGCCGTATTGCCCGGGTTCGTCGAGAGGCGGGGCCCCGACCGACCAGGTCGCACGTTCCGAATTCGAAGTCTCTGCCGGAACGGCCGGCGGAGTCCCAGCTTGGGACGAGGCGTCCGAGTCTGCCGAGCCGGGCGGCTCTTCGGCTCGAACCCAGATGACGCGGCCGAGGCCGAATGGATGCTCCGTGACTTTCACCCCGTCGCAGTCACCCCAGATCTCGGCGGCCAGCCGCTCGACCTCGGCGTCGCATTCAGGATAGCCCGCCAGAGAGGGCGATTTCCGCGGTCGTGGTCCGATGACGGTCGCGCCGGCTGTGACGAGGTCACGGACCTTTCTCAGGAGACCCGGTGTCATCGTTTCCCGCTCCGGGAGTATAAGAACGCGGTAGCTCATGCCGTCCGGGAAGACGATCCGGCCGTCCTTGACGGCCGCCGACGCGATGAGCGTTTCCGGCGGACAGCCGTCGAACGCGGCGCCGGCCGGGCCGGGCGGGTCGCCGCGAAGCGCCGACGCGGGCGGCCGGAAGACATGCGGCGAGCCCTCGGCGACGAGGAAGCACACGTCGGCGACCGGTAGCCCCTGACGAAGCAGGAACTGACAGCGGGAGAGATAGGCATGATAGGCGGGGACAAGGTCCCACCAGGTCTGGGTCCGCTCCCAATGCACGCCGTAGGGCCCCATGGTCATGCCGGGGCGGATTTGGAGCGCGGCCTGGTGCTGGGAGCGATGGAAAGCGATCCGGTTGACGCCGGCCGTGAAGGCCCAATCGCCCAGGGCCTTCATCGAGGCCGGGTGGGCCTGCCAGGCTTCTCTGTCGTCCGAGGTAAAGGATTCGGCGGCGACGACGGTCCGGCCGTTCGTATGCGCGATCCCGGCCGCTTCGACGACGCTGTGGGCGGTGTTAAAGCCGGAGAGCCAGAACTCGCCCATCGGAACGTCGGCGGCCGACCCAAGGGTCATGTCGGCGCACGGCGTCATGTCATAGGGCTCGATGGACAGGCGGAAGCCGTCCCGGCGGCCGAGCTCCTTGAGGCGCAGGGCGTGGTTCTCGAGGACGAGCTCGCTGGCTGTCTGCCTCAGGTCCCAGAGGAAGCGCTCGGAGGTTTCCATGTCTTTGACCGGGCGGCCGGTGACCGCGGGGAGGAACGGAAGGAGATCGTAGCCGCGCCGCTTCAGGAACTCCTCGCGGAAGGCGCCGGTCCAGTTCTGCGCCCCCATCTCCCAGCTGTCGATATGAAGCGTCGTCCAGCCGGCCTGGCCGTCGGTCCGGCGCGGGCCGATCTCCCGGAGAAGCGCCCCGACGAAAGCGTCGTAGTGGGCGTCGAAGGCGGCCGCGTCGAGCTTGTCGCATTCGAGGCCGAGGCCGGGGACCGGGGCGGGGCGCGTGTTGGCGCCCGTCGTCGTCCGGCCGAAGCGGAGGACCGTCCAGCGGCCGGCGGGGACGTCCCACGCCAAACGGCCGTCAGCCGTGAGCTTATCCGTGAGGTCGAGGATGCGCGCGGGATCAATCGCCGCGCCGGCGGGGAGGCCGGGGTACTCAGCCGGGGACGGCAGGAACGGCCGGACGCCCGGCTGGGAGGAATAGGGCGCCCGGACGAAGAGCGCTTTCTCGTCGATGTCGGTGATCGGATGGCCGGAGACGGGCGTCGGGAAGGCCAGGACGGCCACGTCCCGGTAGAAGCCGTCCATCGCGGCCTTGATCTCCCGCGGCAACCCGCCCTCGCCGAAGAAGGCCGGCCGGCGCGCCGGCCGGGGGAGCTCGGCGTCGAACCGCGACGGACCGGCGACATCGACCGAGGCCGCGACGATGTGCTGCATGGACTGCTCCGGCTTGACCCACGGACCGCCGGAGCCCGTCCAGCCCGGCCCGGCGTTGAGCGTGACCTCGAGGCCGAGCCGCTCCGCCTCCCGGACGACATGCTTGAACAGCCCGCGCCACTCGGGGCTCATGAACTCGACCGGGCCGCGGGGGACGCCGACATTGACCTCGCAGATGACGACGCCGCCCAGGCCCGCCGCGCGCATCGCCTTGAGATCGGCCGTGATCCCCTCCCGGCTCAGGTTCCCGTCCATCCACATCCAGTAGACCCAGGGTCGGGCTTGATCGGGCGGGTTGGCGAACCCGGCCGCCAGCTCGTCCGAAGGTCCGCGGCCGGGCGTCCCGGGACCGCAGGCGGCGGCCAGAAGCGCGGCAGCGGCAAGAAGGACCCAGGAAGGACGGAGACGATGAGGCATGGGAGGCTCTCCTGATCTCGTCCGTTCTTAGTACACTCCACGGCGGGAGTCAAGACGCTGAGGCTGCTCTTGACAGTCTGCGGCATCGAATCTAGTATGGTCTTATAAGGGGCGGGGTCGAAATGATGAAACCACTGAGATCTATGGCCTTGGTCGGGCTCGCGGCCTTGGCGGCCTTCTGCGCCAAGGACAAGGGCGCGTGGCAAGGAACGATCGAAGAGGTCGAAGGCGTGGCGATCGTTAGAAACCCGGCCAAGCCGGTTCTCGACGGCGGCCTGTTCACCCTCGAAGAGGAGCTCTCGATAGGTGAAGACGACGGGAGCCGTCCCATCGCCTTCTCCGACATCTCCCATCTGACCGCCGACGATCAGGGCCGGATCTATGCCCTCGACCGGAAGGAATCGTGCGTCCAGGTCTTCGACGCGGACGGGCGGCACCTCCGGACGATCGGCCAGGCGGGACAGGGGCCGGGGGACCTCAACGAGCCGATCTTCGTCTATTTCCTCCGGGGCGAGCTCCTGGTCACGCAGTACGAGCGGCTGTCGTTCTTTTCGCCCGCCGGCGATCTTCTTCGGACCGTGCCGATGGTCAAGGAGACGCCCTCGCGGGTCCGCTGCAACAGCCGTGGCGACATCATCGGCACTTCCTCGGTCTTCGACCCGGCGACGCCCGAGAGCTACGCTTTCGTCCTCAAGCTCTACGATCCGAAGATCACGCCTATCAGGGAGCTGGCCCGGGTCCAGATGAAGAGGAGGATCGGCGGCCCCGTCAATCCGATGCGCCCGACGGTCTACATGACCGTCGACGACCAGGACAGGATCATCTTCGCCTACCCCGATAAATACGAGATCCAGGTCTTCGATCCCGACGGATCCCTGACGCGGAAGATCCTCAAGGCCTACGACCCGGTCATGGTCACGGCGGAAGAAAAGGCGGCCTCGGTCGAGGGCGCGCCGCCCCAGATCAAGTTCGATTTCCCCGAGCACCATCCGCCGTTCCTGCGGTTCATCAATGACGAGGCCGGGCGCCTGTACGTGCAGACTTACGAAAAGGCCGGCGGAACCAATGCTTATGTCCATGACATCTTCGATCCGGAGGGCAGGTTCATCGCCAGAGCCGCGTTGAAGAGGACCCCTGTGCTCTTCCGCGGCGGCAAGCTGTACAGCCTGGAGGAGAACGAAGAGGGCTATCCGGTCATCAAGCGCTACCGGGTCATCGAGGCATCCCCGGCGTCCACGGGGCGGCGCCCGGATTCGCGCGATCCGAGCCCTTGATGAGCGGCCGTCCGGTGTTATAATCTCCGCGAGACCATGAGCGAACCTCGTTCCCTCCGGTCCGCGTCGCTGCGAACGCAAAAAGAGTACGCACGGCGGATCAACGCCGCTCTCGATTTCATCGCGCGGAACATCGGCGACGATGTCTCCCTCGCCAAGCTCGCTTCGGTCGCCTGCTTTTCCCCATACCACTTCCACCGCATCTTCTCGGCCTTCGTCGGCGAGCCGCCGGCGGAATACGTCCGGAGGCTGCGGCTCGAAAAGGCGGCCATCCTGCTCGTGAACGAAACCTCGACTCCGGTCACCACGATCGCCCTCTCCTGCGGTTTCTCGACCTCCGCCTTGTTCTGCCGGCTATTCAAGGCCCGGTTCGGCATGACGCCGACGGCCTGGCGGGCCGGTGGGTACGAAAAGCGCAAGAACGGACAAAAAGTCCGCAAGGTCGGAAAAGACGGCCCTCGCGATCGCTGGTATCGTTGGTCCGAAAGGACGAGGACCTGGGAAAGGAGGACCGTCATGACGAAGAAGCTGGATGTCAGGATCGAGGACGTCCCGCCCTGGCGCATAGCCTACGTCCCGCACATGAAGGGCTACGAGGACAGCGCCGGCATCGGCGGCGCCTTCCAAACCCTCTTCTGCTGGGCCGGGCCTCGCGGCGTCATGAGCGCCGACATGAGGGTCCTGGGCATGGCCCTCGACAACCCGGACATCACCCCCAAAGACAAGTGCCGATATTACGCCTGCGTCGTGGTCAACGACAGGGCCGAGCCCGACGGGCGCGTCGGCATCATGACCATCCGGCCGGGAAAGTATGCCGTCGGTCGTTTTTCAGGCGGGGCCGGCATCTTCAAGAAGGCCTACGCGGAGATGTACGGCGAATGGCTGCCCAAAAGCGGCTGGCAGCCCGACGACGCCCCGGCCTTCGAATCCTACATCGGAGAACCCTCGGGCACGGAAAAGAGACCCCACTTCGTCTTCGACCTCTACGTCCCGGTCAAGCCGCTCTGAAGGCCAGGAGGAGAGACATGAAAACGATCGACCTCAAAAAAATCCTCAAGCCGTTGTATACGGCCTCCGCGACGAAGCCAGCGCTCATCGAGGTCCCCGCGATGAGCGCGCTCATGGTCGACGGCACGGGCGACCCGAACAGCCAGGCCTTCCAGGAGGCCGTCGGCTCGCTCTACAGCGTCGCCTACACGCTCAAGTTCGCCTTCAAGAAGGACAAGGCCGTCGACTATCCGGTGATGGCCCTCGAAGGCCTTTGGGGCGCCGACGATCCCGCCGTTTTCCTGAGCGGCAAGCGCGACGAATGGAAGTGGACGCTTTTCATCATCCTGCCGGACGTCGTGACGAAAAAAGATGTCGCCGGGGCGATCGCGACGGTCAAGAAGAAGGCGAAATTCCCGCGTTTCCCCGAGGTCCGGTTCGACAAGTTCGCCGAGGGGAAGGCCGCGCAGATCATGCATATCGGCCCCTACGCGGCGGAAGGGCCGACGATCGAACGCCTCCACGCGTTCATCGCGGAGAAGGGATACCGCCTCCGCGGCGCGCACCACGAGATCTATCTGGGGGACCCGCGCCGGGCGGCGCCCGAGAAACTCAAGACGATCATCCGCCACCCGGTCGAGAAGGCGGCCTGATCGCGGTCGGGCCGCGGCGGGTCAGGACTTCTTGACCCAGGCGCCGTCCTCCTGCTGGACCCACCAGCCGGCCATGGCGCTCTTGGCCCATTCGACGGCGAAGATCTTCTGGATCTTCTCGATCTGGCTGGCTTCGATCTTCAGGGCCTGGGCCACCTCGGCGTAGAGCTTGGTCCGGTCGCCGTTCTCGTTCTTGACGAGGTTCCGAAAGGCGGCCTTGGCCTGGAGGTTGAGGCCGGCTTCGTCACGGACCTCAAGCATGCCCTTATTGGACTCGCCGATATTCCCCGCGTCGAAGTAAGGCTTGAGCGAGGGGTAGCGGCCCTTCATCGAATCCTTGAGGGCCCGGATGGCCGGCGTCGAGACGTTCGTCTCCTCTTGGGCATAGGCGGCGGGGACGAACGAGAAGGACGGGGCCTCGCGGAGGGCGGGCCGTTCGAGGGAGGCCTCGGGGCCTTTCTTCCCCGCGTCCGTCTTGCGGATCTCGTCGACGATCTCGGCCGCGGCCTGCTTGACCGTGGCCTCGGGGAAGTAGATGTTGACGGTGATACAGGCCAGGACGAAGACGAGGCCGGCGGCGGCGGCCGTGCCAAAGGCGTATCGTTTTCTCATGGTGTCATCCTCCTTACGATGATGCATCGCTATTTCTCGGACTGGCCGACCCGCTTGAGCCGGCTCATCATTTCCTTGAAGCTGATCGACTTATTGGGCTCTCGGTTCACTACACTTATACCAAAAAGCGCCGGTTTCTTCACCAGGTACTCGATCCCGTTCTCTTTGATCATACCGTTGAGGGTGAACGTGTCGTTGAGGAGCGTGCTGACGATGCCGAGCTTCCGGTAGCGGAAGCCGCGGATGAAGCTCATCCAGAATTTGCCCGTGCCGCCCGAGGCCTGCTGGCCCGAGCTGAGGACGGCCAGGTTATCGACGGCTTTGAGGCTGAAGGTCTGCGGCACGCCCTTCCGGCGCACCGACTCGAGGCGGAAGGTGAAGCTTTCCGGCTGATTGTAGGTGATGACGAGGTCGCGGATCTCGCCGCTGACGATGCCGGTCACCTCGCCGAAGGGGACCTCGTCCGTGAGCTTCTTCAGGTCGAGCGTGACGAGGTCGACGTCGAGGGAGATCGAGCGCCCCGGCTCGAACGGCTCGGAGACGGAGAGGTCCCGGAGAACGACCTTGCCGCCGAAAACGCTGGCCTCGCCCCGGCCGGCGATGGCGATCCTGTCCCGGCTGATGTCGAAGCGAGGGAACTCGGCTTGGACTTTTCCCGTCAGCTTGAACTGCGGCGACTGGACGGGGAATTTCGCGATGTCGATGTCGCGCAGGGCGAGGGAGCCGACCCCGGCGAAGGAGCCGGACGCGGGGTCGAGGCGAAGGGTCGTCCGGCCGAGCTCGAGCCGGCCGCCGAAAAGCTCCAGGCTGACCGGCTCGAAGGCCAGGGCGTTGACGCCGGCGTGCACGGTGAGGTCCACCGGCTTCAGGGTCAGGAAGGCATTCTGGAACTCGCCGATGTGGAGGCGGCCCTCTTCGGTGAGCGGGGCCTCGGCCGGGGAAGGCGCGACGGACGGCCCGGATTCGTAAAGGACCGGCAGGTCGGCCGTGACGCCGAGGAGGATCGTCTTGGTTTGCGGCCGCTCGAGGCTCGCATCGCCGAGCTTGATACGGCCCCCGACCGAAAGGGACTTCCCGTCCTTGCGGACGCGGAAAGCCGCCCCGAGCGTGCCCTTGAGCAGCGTCCTTTCTTCTTCGGAGGCGCCCGTCTGGGTGTAAAGGGAATAGAGGGGACCGAGGCTCAGCTGCGTTTCGGTCGCCAGGTCGAATGAAAGCGCGGGGCCAAGCTTGGCCGATCCCTTGACGCCGATCGAGCCGACCTCCGGCAGGAGGACGCGGGCCGCGAGGCCGTCGAACCCGCCGGAGCCGGGGTCGTACCTCCCGGCGGCCGTAAACCGGAGGGGGTGCTTGCTCCAGGCGATATAGACCGATTTCCAGAGCGATTCGCCCTGGCCGATATCGAGCCCGGCGTTGAACGCGAAGCCCTTCGACGCCGACCCGGCGCCGTCGATCTTGATGACAGGGTTGAGGCCTTCTCCGGCGACCGTGAACGACGGATCGTTGAACTTGGCCCCGGCAAGCGATATTGTTGCCGAGAATCCCAGTTCGTCGCCGGAAGAAGCGGGCCGTCGGGCGGAAAGCGAAAGGTCGAGCGAGCCGCCGAGGTCCCAGCCGGCGAAACCCTCTGGGATGAAAGGAGCGGCGATCGTCCGGAGCGCCGGGACGTCGAGCCCCCGGCCCTCGAACCGGAGCTCGGAGACGGCCTCCTTCCCCGAGCCGTACCGGCCGGCGAGCCGGAGCGGCGCGAGACCGGGCAGCCGGGCTTCGAGCGACGTCAGGACGCCTCCCTTTCGGGCCAGGTCCAAGGTCCCGTTGGCCGTAAGGGCAGCGTTATCGAAAGCGATCCTCTTCCCCGCGGCGGCGTCGATGGCCAGGCCGGCAAGACGGGCGTCGAACAACGTCAGGACGCCTGCCTTCCGGGCCAGGTCGAGGGTCCCCTTGGCCGTGAGGGAGGCGTTATCGACAGCGAACCTCTTGCCCTCGGCGGCATCGAAGGCCAGGCCGGCCAGCCGGGTGTCGAACGATGTCAGGACGCCTCCCTTCCGGGTCAGGTCGAGCGTCCCCTTGGCCGTGAGGGAGGCGTTATCGATAGCGAACCTCTTGCCCTCGGCGACGGCGAAGGTAAGGCCGGCCAGCCGGGCGTCGAGGCGGGCAATGTCCGCGCTCGATCTAGAGCCCGAGCCGACGAAGTGGACGTCGGAGCTCGAGACGGCGAACCCCGCGGCCGCGATGCCGCCCAGGGTCGAGCGGATGTCCGCCGAGAGCCGGGGATCGCCCGACGGGCCGGACACGTCGATCCGGCCCGAGGCGCGGACGCGGAGAGGGCGCCCGGCGACGACGGGCGTGAGTTCGAGATCCTCGAGCGTGAGGGTGCCGGACAGGTTGTCCTTCGAGCCCCGGTCCGAGCGCTGGAGAGTGTATTTGCCCGCGGCCACGGCCCGGCCGCGGAGCGCGGCGGCGCGGAGACCGGCGGGCAGCCGCGGTCCGAGGAGGCCGGCCACGGCGGCCAGGCTCTCGAGCCGCGCCCCGGCTTCGGCCTCGAGGAAGAGGCCGCGGCCCAGCCTGCCTTGCGCCGAGCCTTCGAGCTCGAGGAGGCCGGGGACGCCGAGCTTCAAGCGCGACAGGGTCAGCTGCTGGGCGGACTTGTCGAAGCGGCCCGCCAGGGTCAAAGTAGCGGTCTCGAACGAATCCTCGATCCCGGCGAACGAAAACCGAATGGCGCCCAGCGTGAACAAGGTCTCGGCGCTGAAGGGAGAGACGAGGCCAAGGCTTCCGGACGAGGTCAGGCCGGCCGCGAACCTGAGTCCGCCGTCCTTGGCCCTGATGCTGAGATCGCCCCGCCCGATCGAATAAGCGACGACGTCACGCGCCGGTCCCGGCGTCAGTATGAGGTCGAAGTTCTCGATGTCCGCGTCCTGCGCGAGGAACGATAGCGAGAGCCGGGCGTTCGTGACCGCGAAGCGCTTTGACCAGGCCAATAGATCGGCCGCCTGGATGAGGGCCTTCTCGAGTTCGAGCGGTTTTTCCGAGACGGCCTTTTGCTCCAGGCGCAAAAAGACGCCGTCTGCTTCGATCGCGTCGAGGGCGGGCTTGACGCCGCGGACGAGCTTCCAGAATGACCCCCGCGCTTCCAGGCGCGTCAGGGAGACGGTCATCTTCTGGAAGGCGTCCTCCCGGCCGAGCTCGAGCGATTCGACGGTGATGCGGAAGGGCGAGAACGCATAATCGAGCCGGCCGATCCGGGCCGTCGACCCGGCGCCCTTGCCGAGCTGTTTCTGGACGATGTTCCTGACGAGCGTCTTGTCGAAGATGACCAGGAGGACCGCGGCGAGCACGAGGACGACGAGGGCGCCGAGAACGATGCCCGAGATCTTGAGAGTTCTCCTCAGCGCCTTTTTCATTTGTCTGAGGAGACCAGAGTGACGCGGCCGTCGAAATCGGTGACGACGACTTCCCTGCCGCTGAGGGGGGTCACGGTGTTGAGGAGCGCGACGCCGACCCTGTGCCGCCATTTGACGGCCCCGGTCGCGCCGTCGAGGGCCAGGAGCAGCCCGTTCTTCGTCCCGTAGAAGACGACTCCGTCCTTCTCGACGAGCATGGCCGAGTTGATGTCATCGTCGAATCCGGCGTCCGTCTCCCAGACGGCCTCGGCATCGTCCGCGGACGAAGATACCGCCGCGATGACGCCGTCCGTCGTCCGGACGTAGACACGCGCCCCGTCCGCCGAGATCCCGATCGATTCGCGGACGGCCCAGTTGTCGGTCCCCCAGAGCTCCCGCCCCGTGCCGAGCTCGAGGGCCGTCATCCAGGGATTCGGCGCCACGATGAAGACGCGGCTGTTGGCCGCGACGGGCCAGCAGGCGGCCGGCGCGTAGTATAGGCTCGGGTTCTCTCCCGTCCACGTCCAGACAGCCCGGCCGGTCGCGGCGTCGAGGGCGTAAAGCCGGCCGTCCCAAGCGCCGAAGACGACCAGGCCGCCCGCGACAAGCGGCTTCGCTTCCACGAACCCCTCGATCCCGTCGTGGCCCCAGACGAGATTTCCTCGCGCCAGGTCGATAGCGCGGAAGACGTGGTCGCCGGAGCCGGCATAGACGACGCCGTCGGCGATGCGCGGGCTGGCGACGACCGGCCCGCCGGTCGCGATCTTCCAAACGGTCGCCCCGGTGCGGGCGTCCAAGGCGTAGATCGTCCCGTCGGTGCTGCCGAAGACGACCCGGCCGCCAGCCACTTCCGGGGTCGAGTAGATCGGGTCGGCCGTCTTGAACTCCCAGGCGATGCTGCCGTCGCTTATGCGCAACGCCCGGACCGAGCCTGAGGCATCGGCGAAAACGACCGTGTCGCCGTAGACCGCCGCCGAGGAGGCGATCGTCCAACCGGCCTCGAAACGCCAGCGCTCCCGGACTTGAGGATAAAGGGCGTTGACGCCGAAATCGGGGCGGACCGGCGCCGCCGGGTTCGCTCCCCCTATACCGGCGCGACGACCGGCCGCAACGACCGGCAACCCGTTCTTCTCGAGCTCGATCCCATACCATGGCGGCAGGGTCCGCCCCGCCGTCCTCTCCGCGAAGGTCATGCCCTTGGCCCCGATCTCGACGATGGTATAGCCGGAGGCCAACGCCTTCGTGCCGACGTTGGCGCGGCCCATGACCCCCCGCAAGCCTTCAAAGTCCATGGCCTGGTTCTTGTGGCCATGGCCGACCAGCACGGCGACCGTGGGAACGGCCTTCAGCTTGTCGAGGACCGCGTACCAGTTGGCGATGCCTGGATCGAGGGGATAGTGGCTGACGAAAATAACCGGCTTGACCGACGAGGCCCGGTCGGCCAGCAGGCCCTTGAGCCAACGGACGTCCTGGGGCGCCCAGTTCCCGTCGCCCATCCTCAGCACGGGCCCCTGCGAGAGCCCGATGAAGCGGAATCCGCCGCTTTCGAAGGCGAAGCGGTCGCCGCCCCAGAGCCGGGAGAAATCAGAGCCGCCCGATTCCGACCATTTCGTGTCGTGGTTGCCGGGGATGATATGGTAAGGGACGCGGAGGCCGTCGAGGATCTGCTTGGCCAGGCTGAGGTTGTCCAAGGTCCCCATCTCGGTGACGTCCCCGGTCACCAGGACGAAGGAAAGGCCCGGGACGGCGTTGATGTCCGCGACCGAAGCCCGGAGATCGTCGGCGCCCCGGTCCGAACCGACGTGAAGGTCGCTCAGCCAGGCGAAACGCAGCGGCGCGCGGGCCGCGGGGACGACCGCCGCGGCGAGGAGGCCGAGGGCGAGCAAGGCGGCGATAAGGGGCGGGGCGGCGCGCCGGACAAACTTCTTCATGCGACGGGTTTCACGATGGACTGACTATAGCTTTTGCATATCAATCGTATTGCCTCGCCCGGAACTTGTCAACTTGGGGCGCATTGACTCCCCCCTTCACGGGGGGTACACTCAAAGAAGATCGGACGAGGGAGAGAAGGGAGGCGCCGCCATGTCCTCGAACGCCTGGGAAAGACGGGATTTCCTGAAAACTTTGTTGGCCGGGATGCCCCTCGTCGCGTGGGATTGGAGCGTCTTCCCGCGCGGCGATCGCCACGGCCAGACACCGCCCGGGACCTATGACGCGGTCGTCATCGGCGCCGGCCTCGGCGGCCTCAGCGCGGCCGCGGCCTTCGCCCGGCAGGGCTTCAAGGTCGTCGTCCTCGAGCAGCATAGCGTCCCGGGCGGATACGCCTCGGCCTTCACGCGCCCCGGGGGATTCACCTTCGACGTCTCGCTGCACTCGACGACGGTCGGCATCCGCAACGGCGTCCCTAACCTGATCTATGGCTTTCCGGAGATCCAGGACGTCACCTTCGCCCCGCATAAGCCGCTCTACCGGGCCATCTACCCGGATTACGACATCCGCGTTCCGTACATGGACGTGCCGGGCTACATCAAGCTTCTCAAGACGAACTTCCCCGACGACGGGGCGGCCATCGAAGGCATCTTCGCCGACATGAAAGGCCTCGCCGACGACGTCGGCCGCATGTCGAACGCCGGCGATCAGGTCGACATGGCAACCTTCCCGCAGAAATTCCCCCATCTCTTCAAGAACTTCAACCGGACGTGGGGGGCCATGGTCGACGAGCGCATCAAGAACCCCAAGCTCAAGGCCGTCATCTCGGGTCTTTGGGGCTACTTCGGCCTGCCGCCGTCCAAGCTCTCGCCCTTCTACTATGCCATGCCGCTTATGGGCTATCTCGAAGGCGGCGGCTATTATCCAGCCGGCACCTCGCAGAAGATCAGCGACGCGCTCGTCGGGATCATCAAGAAGAACGGCGGCGAGGTCAGGCTCAACACCCGGGTCGAGAAGATCCTGACCCGGGACCACGCGGCCACCGGCGTCCGGACCACCGACGGCGCGGAGTTCCGGGGCCGGGCCGTCGTCTCCAACGCCAACGCCATCGACACCTTCACCAGGATGATGGACGAGAAGGAGCTCCTCAAGGGCACTCTGGCGCGGATGGACAAGCTCTCGGTCAGCTTCTCCTCGTTCCTCATCTGGCTGGGCCTCAAGACCGACCTCGTCCGTAAGCTCAGGATCAAAGACAGCGAGATCTTCTACGCGACGGGCTACGACGTCGAGGCCGAATATCAGGCGATCATGGCCGGTGGTCTGCCGGCCGATCCGGGCTTCGGGCTGACCATCTACGATAACGTCTGCCCGGGCTGCTCGCCCAAGGGCAAGAACACCCTCAACATCATCGTCACCCAAGGCTACGATTTCTGGAAGAAGTACGAGACCGATTACTTCTTCGGCAACAAAGACGCCTACAACAAGGAGAAGATGCGCCTGGCCGGCATCCTCGTCGACAAGATCGAGAAGACGCTCCTGCCCGGGCTGCGCGAGGCCATCGAGGTCATGGAGGTCGCGACGCCGCTGACCAACCTCCGCTTCACCTCGAACCCCCGCGGCGCGATCTACGGCTGGGACCAGACCGTCGACAACTCGGGTCAGCGGCGCTTCCCGCAGAAGACGCCCGTCAAGAACCTCTATCTCTCGGGGGCCTGGACCTTCCCCGGGCACGGCTACGGCGCCTGCATTCCCAGCGGCCTGGCCTGCTTCGCCGCGGTCATGGCTGACTGGAAGGCCTGACGCCCGGCCGAAAACTCTAACGCTTGGGAAACGAGATCATCAGCCCGATCTCGGGGGCCCAATCCGTGGCCTTCGAGGTCAGCCCGAACCCGCTGTTGATCTTGAAGCGGACGTTATCGCTCAGCCACCACTGGATCTCCGCGATGTACTCGATCTCGTCCTGGGAGCCCTCGATCCCGGTATAGAGCGCGAAGCGCTTCGAAAGGCGCTTGTAGAACTCGACGGCGTACTCGCCGAAGTCGAAGACGCCTCCGGCCTGCTCCACTGCGGTCCTGATCGTGATCGTGCCCCAGCGGAAGCCGCGGATCATGCCGATCCCGACCTTGGTTTCGAGATCGGGCGTGCCGATGAGGGGCTTCGACTTGTGATGGGGGACGACGACTTCCGCGTAACTGAAGAACCCCGGCCGCCGCTCCGTTTCCTTGGACCACATCCAGTCGACCTGGAACTGCACGTCGCCCAGCCCCGACTCGACGATCTTGTCCGGCATGCCGGACAGGTCGTCGGGGGATTTGACAAGCGAAGCGTGGATGACCGCCGCCTCGAACTCGACGGCGACCCGGTCCGTCAGTCCGTATGCTGCGAAGATGAGCTCCTCATTGGCCCGGAACCGTCCGCGGAAATCCTGGTCGAGGGTGAAGCCAAACTCGTTGGGGCTATACTCCATGTTGTGGTCGCGGTAGTACTCGAAGAAAGGATAGACGAGCCATTCCCCCTTCTGGATGTAGGTCCCGAACATCGAGGTCGGGACCCCGGGGCCGCGGTCCTTCAGATAGAACGGCACGCTCTCCTGGGCGAAAGTCGCGGCGGCCCCTACGGTCAAGATGCCGCACAGAAAAATAGCGAGCGGAAAGACTGGTTTCTTGTCCATACCGCACCTCCTCCGTCGTGTTTCCATCATAGTCCTCGGACCGGGAGGCGTCCATTGAGGCCGGGCCATGCCGCCGTTTGACAGCCCCCCGCCCATCCACTATCGTGGAGGCGTCTGAGTTTAGATCCGGACTTTCCCCGAGGGGGTGCACGGGATGTCCGCAACGTCCGTCGAACAGGGTTGGGAGGCCCTTCTCCGTGTCCGCGAGGCCGTCGATCTCTGCGGCGAGCCGATCGGCCTCTGTCATTTCCGGCTGGGACCGGAGAACGGCGGCCGGGCCGTCTCCCTGAACCGCCCCTTCCGGGCCTCGCCGCGCTCGGGTCGGACGGTTGCCGTGATCCTCGATCCCTCCCTCCACATCCCTTCGCGGGCCCGCGCCGATGCCGTCTTTGCCATCGACGGTCTCATAGGCGTCCGGACGGTCCGCGCCGGCGGCCTGCCCGGGCCTCTCCTGCAGCTGTTCAAGACCTATCTCCCCTACGCCTTTTCCTCGATGCACGCGCGCCGGCTCGGCCGCGCCTTCGCCGTCAGCCACTTCGCCCAATCCCTCGACGGCCGGATCGCGACGTTCGCCGGCGATTCGAAGCGGATCGGAAGCCCGTCCAATCTCGTCCACGCCCACCGCATGCGCGCGCTGTCCGACGGGATCATCATCGGCTCGCGGACCCTGCGCCGCGACAAGCCGCGTCTGACGGTCCGCTACGTCGAGGGCGCGCAGCCGGTCCGCATCGTCCTGGCCTCTTCGAACGAAGGCCTCGGCGACCTGGCCGGGATCGAAGGCGGCGACGTCTATCTCGTCGGCGGGAACGGGGATCCCGCTCCGCCCGGCGTGAACATCGTTCCCCTTCACGGCGCGAACGGCTCCATCCCGACGTCCGAAATCCTGCGCGCGCTGCTGAAGCGCGGCATCCGGTCGGTCTATATCGAGGGCGGCGCCGTGACGACCTCCCGTTTCCTCGCCGAAGGCAACGTGGACGTCGTCCAGATCCACATCGCCCCCATGATCCTCGGCTCGGGACTGAGCTCTTTCCGCCTCCCTCCCGTCACCGATGTGGGCTCCTCGGTCCGGCTCGCTGGCCACGTTTTCACCCCCATCGACGACGGGATGATGATCGTCGGGACGGTCGCCCTCCCCGGCGGGCCGGCGAGGCGGCCATGAACCTGGCCCGGGCCTTTTGGCTGACGGGAAAGGGCCGGGGCGCCCTGAGGCGCGAGGCCCTGCCCGACCCCGCGCCCGGCTGGTGCACGGTAAGGACCATCTTCTCGGCGGTCAGCCCGGGCACGGAACGACTGGTCTCCCTGGGGGGCGTGCCCGCCGGGCTCCGCAAGGAAATGGCGTGCCCCTACATGGGCGGCCGCTTCCCCTTCCCCGTCAAATACGGCTACTCGCTCGTGGGCGAGGTCGTCGAGGGTCCGAAGGATCTTCGCGGGCGTGCCGTCCACGTCCTCCATCCGCACCAGGATCTCTGCGCCGTCCGATGCGAGGACGTCCGGCCCCTCCCGGAGGGACTGCCGCCGGCCCGGGCCACCCTGGCCAGCAACATGGAAACGGCCGTCACGGCCGCGTGGGACTCCGGTGTAGCGGTCGGCGAGCGCGTCCTCGTCGTCGGCTTCGGCGTCGTCGGATCTCTTGTCGCCCGGGTCCTCGAGCTCGGTCCGGGGATCGATCTCGAGATCGCCGAAGCGCGCGCCGGCCGGCGCCGCCTCGCGGAGTCGATGGGATTCCGGGCCGCGTCCGCGCCCGGGACGGAATCTTTCGACATCGCCTTCGACACGAGCGGGACTCAGGCCGGTTTGCAGACGGCTATCGACGCCGTCGGCGTCGAAGGCCGGGTCGTCGCCGTGAGCTGGTTCGGCGCGCGGCCCGTGCGCCTCGACCTCGGCGGGGGCTTTCACAGCCGGAGGAAGCGGATCATCGGCTCTCAGGTCTCCCGCATCCCCGGCGCCATGCGGGCCCGCTGGGACACGGCCCGCCGGACCGGGCTCGTCTTCCACCTGCTCGAGCGGCCGGAATTCGACCTCCACCTCGGACCGATGGTCCCCTTCGCCGGGCTGCCCAAGGCCTTTGGCGCCCTCGTCAGTCCCTCTCACGAGGGTTTGAGCCCATTGATCACCTACTGAGGAGGCGTCATGTACAGTCTCACGATCCGCCGTCACGTCTTCTTCGCCCATTCCCTGAAGCGGGAGGTCTTCGGTCCGGCCCGCAATCTCCACGGCATCACCTTGATCGTCGAGGCGGAGTTCCAGGCCCCGGAGATCGACGCGAACAATACGGTCATGGACGTCGTCCGGGCCTCCAGGATCCTGAAGGACGTCCTGTCCGAGTTCCACTACAAGAACCTCGACGAGATCCCGGGCTTGGCTTCTGTGCCGACGACCATGGAATTCATGGCCCGTCGGATCCACGACGGGGTCGCGGCCAAGGCCGCCAGCCGGTTCAGCGGCTGCCTGAAGATCACCGTGCGCGAGTCGCCCGAGGCATGGGCCTCCTATGAAGGCGATGTGGTCTGCCGGCGTAAGCCGAAGGCCACCCGTGCCTGAGGCCTCGGAAGCCCCCGCGGAAGCCGGCGTCGTCTTCGTCATCCCTCCGGGACGGCCTCCGTCTGGAGGAGACCTCTACAACCGGTTCCTGCTCCGGGCGCTGAAAGCGGAGGGGAGCCGGTTCGGATCGACCACGCTCGACCAGCTCGAAACGGGCGCGTGCGCGCCCGGGACCGAATTCTGGGTGGACAGCCTCTACCTTCGAGCCTTGGCCACGGCGGATCCGTTCGGACCGCGTGACAGGCTTTTCTTTATTATCCACAGCCTGCCCAGCGAAGACCCCGGTGTCCCGCCCGAAGCGGCCGCGGCGCTGAGACTGGCCGAGGACCGCCTTTTCAGCAGGGCCGAGGGCTTTCTCGTGACCGGCCCGCGGACGCGCGAGGCCCTCGAGGGAAGAGGCCTCGCCGGCCGCCCCATCCTTCTCGTCCTGCCGGCCCCATGCGTCCTGCCGAAGGGACCGCCGAAAGCGCCGGCGGCCTTCTCGGGGCTCATCGTCTCGAGCCTCATCCGCGGCAAAGGCGTTCCCGTCTTCCTCGAGGCTTTGGGCCGCGAGGTCCGGGCAGCCGACGCGTTCAACGTTCGCATCGCCGGCCGGACGGACATCGAGCCGGAAACGGCCTCGGCATGCCTGGCGGCGGTCGGCGCGCACCCTCTCCTCAGAGAGCGCGTCGCCCACCTGGGCTTCGTCCCCTACGAGGAGATGGGGACCGAATACGAGAGAAGCTCGGTCCTGATCAGCCCTTCCCCGAGCGAGACTTTCGGGATGGCCTTTCACGAGGCCCGGGCCTTCGGCCTGCCCATCCTGGCCATCCAGGCCCCCTATTCCGAGCCGTTCATCGTGCCGGGACGGTCGGGGCTGCTCTTCGATTCGGCTGAGGAGCTGGCCCGGGGCGTCCTCGAGCTCGTCCGGCAGCCTCAACGCTTGCGGGAGCTTGCCGCATCGACGGCGAAGAGCCGGCCCGCCGTCATCTTCAGCTGGGCCGATGCCGCCCGGTCCTTTTTGGCCCAGCGGCGAACCTATGCTATATTCCCGCCGACCGGAGCGGCAAAGCGCCGTCTCCCATCCCGAAGAAAGCGATGAAATCATGAAGAAGATACGCATGGGAACGATCGGGCTGGCCCTCATCGCGGCGACCTTGGTCGCCGCTCAGAATCTGGGCGAGCTGCGGTCGCTCCTTCTCAACCGGACGGGCGAGGCCCGCAAAGCCCTCGGGATCATCGCCGGTCTCGTCGACGCGACGGGCCCGTGCTTCACGGCGACGGGCGCGACGGCGCCCGGCGGAACTGTCGTCCCGGACGCCAATACGGTTTTCGAGATCGGCTCGATCACAAAAGTCTTCACCGCCCTCGTGCTGGCCGACATGGTCGAGCGCGGCGAGGTCAAGCTCGACGACCCCGTCGCCAAGTTCCTCCCCTCGACGGTCCGCGTCCCGGGCCGGGACGGCCGGGAGATCACCCTTCTCGACCTCACGAACCAGGTCTCCGGCCTGCCGCGCTTGCCGGGCAATCTCAAGCCGGCCGACCCCGGCGATCCTTACGCGGATTACGGCCCGGCGCGCCTCTACGAGGCCCTGTCGGCCATCACCCTCCCCCGCGGCATCGGAGAGAAGTACGAATATTCGAACCTCGGCGTCGGGCTGCTCGGTCACGCCCTGGCCTTGAAGGCCGGAGTCGACTACGAGGAGCTCGTCCGCAGCCGGGTCCTCTATCCGCTCGGAATGGGAAATACGGCCATCACCCTGCCGGATTCAATGCTGGCACGGTTCGCCACGGGGACCGGCCCTTCGCTCCTCCCTGTCAAGCCCTGGACCCTCGACGCCCTGGCTGGCGCCGGGGCTCTCCGGTCGACGGCGAACGACATGCTGAAGTTCCTGACCGCGGCCATGGGCCTCCGCGAAACACCGCTCCGCAAGGCCTTCGACCTCATGCTGCGGATGAGACGCCCGACCGGGACGCCAGACCTCGAAATCGCCATGGGTTGGCATATTTGGAAAAAGTATGGGACGGAGATCGTCTGGCACAACGGCGGCACGGGCGGCTTCCGGTCGTTCGCGGGTTTCGATCCGGCCAAGAAGACGGGCGTCGTCGTCCTGTGCAATACGTCCTTCGGGATCGACGACCTCGGCCTCCACGCCCTCGAGCCGAAATGGCCCGCGGCCCTGCTCAAGCCGCCGGTCGAGCGCAAGGTCGTGGAGGTGGCGGACATCCAGATCACGTTCGTCAAGAACGCCTCGGGCGCGGTGACCCACCTGGTGCTCCATCAAGGCGGAGCTGACCGCGAGGCCAAGAGAATCAAGTAAGGGACGCGCGGAGGCTCATTCCCACGCGGAGCCGAGGCCGGAGAGAAGGGTCGCGTGCATCGAGATCCCCTGGCGCAGGTTCCGGATCCTCAAGTTCTCGTTCGGCCCGTGCTGGTTGTTGTCGTGATTGGCGATGGGGAACAGCGCGATCGGGACCCCGAGGACTCGATCGAAGAGCTCCATGGGGATGCTTCCGCCGAGGGCCGGCATGACCACCAGCGCACCTCCCGTCGCCGGGCCGAGCGCCCGCACGAGCGCGCGGGAGAAGGGGGCGTCGAGGCGCGACCGGTAGGCGGGATAGCCGCCCTCCCATTCGAGGCGGACGAGGCGGGGCGTCGCGCGCTTCGTCTCCGCGCCCGGAGCCTCGCGGACGATGGTCCAGCCGAGATTCCGGAGATGGGCTTCGACGAGCTCCCGGATCCTCGCGGGCCTCTGGTCGGCGACGAGGCGGAAATCGATCGACGCCCGGGCCTCGGACGGAACGGCGTTGGCGGCCTTGTCGCCGACGGCGCCGCTCGCGAGGCCGCGGATATTCAAGGCCGGCCGCATGACGAGCTCCTCCAGCCGGGTGTCGCCGCCCTCGCTCCAGGCCAGGTCGTATTCGCGGAGGAGATCGGCTTCGACCCGGGGGATGCCGGCGAGCGCCGCCCGGTCGGATTCGTCGAGCGGACGGACATCGTCGTAGTAGCCTGGAATGAGGATCACCCCTTCGCCATTCCGCATCGACGCCAGGATCCCGGCCAGCTGGGCCGCGGGATTCGGAGCCCAGTTCCCATAGTGGCCGCTGTGAAGAGCGTGGTTCGGCCCATAGACGGTCATCTCCAGGCCTACGACCCCGCGGGCCCCGAAGACAATCTGGGGCCGCCGCGTCTGATGGACCGGGCCGTCGCAGAGGATCATGCCATCGGCGCGGAAAAGGTCCGCGTGGGCGAGGAGGATCGCTTCGAGATGCGGGGAGCCGGCCTCCTCCTCGCCCTCGAAGAGCATCTTGACGTTGACCGAGAGCGGAAGGCCCTCCTTCTTCAACCGGTCCAGGGCGGCCAGGAAGGCCACGATCGTTCCCTTGTCATCGCTCGCGCCCCGCCCGTAGAGATACCACTCATCGCCCTCCGGTCCCGAGGGAAGCCCGCTCAACGGGACGACCTCCGAGCCGGCCTCGAGCCGCCCGGCGCGCAGCGTGGGTGTCCAGGGGTCGCTCGCCCAGCGGTCCGGTTCGACGGGCTGGCCGTCGTAGTGGGCATAGACGAGAAGCGTCCGTTTCGCCCCCGGCGCCGCGAGCTCGCCGAAGACGACAGGGGGCGCGCCGGCCTCTTCGATGAGGCGGACGTCGATGCCCCTTTGGCGCATCATGCCGGCGAGGCGCTCGGCGTTGCGGCGGATGTTCGCCGTGTCCGAAGCGACGTTCGGAATGGCCATGAAATCGGCCAACTCGGCGAGAGCGGGGTCGACAGCGGCCGAAGCCTGTTCCGGGGCGATGGCCGCCGCCGGCTCCGGCGCGGACGCCTTGCGACAGGCAGAGGCGAAGGCCGTGGCGATGACCGCGACCGCCGCCAGCGTTATCAGCCGATCCAAGCGGATCCCGACCATGAGCCTGCGGATTGTCTTGAGCATGTCCGCCTCCCCGTTCATTCTTACGGAATGCGGCACGTCAAGTCAAACGGGAGGGCGCGCGCGATATCCGGACCGGCTGAAGGGCGAAGATGATGTTCCCGGGTCGAGGGCGGCGGGAGGAGGGCTGACGATCTCCACCTCTTCGCCCCTCGAGGGGTGGGGAAAGCGGATCTTCCAGGAGTGGAGGAGATAGCCGGTCGCGCCGGGGGTCGTGGTCCAATCATCGTCGAAGCCGTCAGCGCGGGGAAGGCCGCCGGGGAGATAGAGCGGGTCGCCGACGAGAGGGAATCCCGCGAAGCTGAGGTGGATCCGGATCTGGTGCGGCCGTCCCGTCGGAATGGTCACTTCGAGGAGTGAGGCGTTCGTGCCGGGGAAGCGGCGGAGGACCCGGATATGGCTCAACGACGGCCGGCCGCCGGGACAATAGGCGTTGACGGTCGCCGGAAGCGTGTGCGGTACCGGTCCGATGGGCGCATCGACCATAAAAGCGTCGGGCATGGCCGTGCCGCTCGCCAGGGCCAGATAGATCTTGAGAATGCGCCGCTCGAACATCGCCTTGGCCAGCGAGCGCGCGGCATGGTGATTTCGGGTGAAGAGGATGGCCCCGGAGGTGCCGCGGCCGAGGCGATGGAGCGGCGAGCAGGCGGTGCCGTAGCGCTCGCGGACTCGATGGAGCAGGGTGTTCTCCAGGAAGAACCCGCCCGGAAGGACGGGCAGTCCGGACGGCTTCGCCAGGACCAGAACGTCGTCGTCCTCGAAAAGCGTCCCGAAATCCGTCGGCGCGGCGGGCTCGTCCCAGGGGAGGCGATGATAGAGGAGCGCGTCGCCGCGGGTCAGGGTGTCGTCTGGCGAGGCGGGAAGCCCGTTGAGCAGGACCTGGCCGGCCTCGATCCTCCGTCGCCATTCCGCCTCGGTGGAATGAGGATAGCGGCTGGAATAAAACGCGGCGATCGTGAGACCCTCGTCGGCGGGAGAGATGCGGTCGGTGTAGCTGTAGCCGCGGTTCTTCATCAGGCCTTGGAGGCGAATTCCCCCGACCTGGTATCGATGCGGATGACCTCACCGACGGCCATGTATTCGGGGACCTGGACGATGAGGCCCGTCGAGAGGGTGGCCGGCTTCGTCCGGGCCGTCACCGACCCGCCCTTGACGGACGGAATGGTCTCGACGATCTCGAGGTTGATGAAGGTCGGGATCTGGAGTCCCAGGACCCGGCCCTCGGAGGAGATGGCGATGAGCCCTTCGAGTCCCTCGGTGAGATAGGGCCATTCGTCCTCGATCTCCTCTTTCGTCAGCGTGAATTGGCCGTAGTCCTGGAGATCCATGAAGGTGATGCTCGAAGCGTCGCCGTAGAGATATTGGACCGGCCGGCGCTCGAAGTCGGCCTCGTCAAACATGTCGTCGCCATGGAGCGACTGGTCGATCTTGCGCTTCGACGCCAGATTTCGGAAGCGGATCTTGTAGAGGGTCACCGCGCCGCGCGCGGACGGCTTCTGGACCTTGATCGTTTCGACGATGTGAGGGTCGCCGTCGATCTTGACGACGTCCCCTTTCTTCAGATCGGATGTTCTGAACACGGATGCTCCTCAGTCCTGTCCCTCAACTCAATAACCCCACCCCGGCCAGAAAACGACTATAGCCGTCGGCCGGACGGCTGTCAAGAAAGCGGGCCGCGTTCCGTGTCGGAAAGCCTGAGGCTACTTGATGGCCTTCACGCCTTCGATGACCATCCCCCCGACGTTTATGACGCATTTGTCGATGACGCCCTTGTCATTGCGGACGAATTGCAGCTCGTAATACTGACCGCTTTGTGCCAGGGTGATGTCGAAACAGAGAGGCTTGCCTTCGACGGGTTGGATCTCCTCGGGCGTCTCGCCTGGGGGTGCTCCGAAGAGCTTGCCGTCCGCTTCGGTGAATTGGACGAGCAGAGGCTGCCCCTCGGCGAGGAATTCGTAATCGCCGATGATCTCGGCGAGGAGCTTCTTCATGTCCACGGGCTTGTCCTGAGACGCGACAGGGACGGGCAAGGCGGCAAGACAGACCAGGGCGATAAGTACGGTCGCCAGACGGATCAACGTTCTCTTCATTGAGACCTCCTAAGGTCAGACAGATACGCCCTGATAGACGAGCCCCGCCTCAACAAAGTTCCCCGAAGGGCGATCGCCTGGCTCGCGGACAATATCCGTCTCGTTCCGGATCAAGCTGAGCAGCCTTATTTGGGCTTGGCGTCGAGGTTCTTCCAGTTCAGCAGGGCGTTGAAAATAAAGAAATAAGACCCGTTGGTCTGGCTGCGCCAGGCCGGGTTGAAGCTGAACAGGACGACGTGTCCCTTGCCTAGCGTCGCGTCGACAAGCGCCGGGGCGCCGGCCAGGGCCTCGCCGCCGGCCAGGCCGCCGCTGATGAGGAGGTCGGCCGCGTTGCGGGTGAAGCTCAAGACGACGCGGGGACGAGCTACGGAGGGCGCCATGGCCGAGCGCGTTTCCGGGATCTCCTCGCCTGTCTGATCACCCGCGGCCTTTTGGGCCTTGCGGAACTCCTCGACGGCCTTCTGCCCAAGATCACGGGGCCGGCCCTGCGGAATATCGGGGTCATTGGCGCTGCCGCGGCCCGAAACACGCCCTTGAGGCGTTCCCATTCCGGACATCATCCCCGCGCCCCGGCCGCTCATCCCGCCCGCGCTGAAGACCGGCGACTGGCTGAAGTAGATGCCGAGGTTGTCATCGTAACCGTAGCCGAGAGGGCTCGCCTTGTCGCTCACTTCGGCCTTGAAGACGCCGCCGCGGGCCCATAGGCTCGGCGTATCGCGGATCGAAAGGCCCATGGCCAGTCCGAACTGGAGGGGGAGAGCCGAGCTGTTGCCGATGGTGATGAAGACGCCGCCGTCCTTCACGAAATCCCGGAGGTGAAGCACGCCGTCGAGCTCGAGGCCGCCGCGCATATCGTCGCTCGAATCCACGACGCCGATATTCGGCGTGATCTCCGTCTTCTTCCAGGGCAACGGCTTGTCGCCGGCGAGACCGCTGACGACGCTGAGGGGATCCGGGGACGAGGGCCCGAAAATGATGACGTCGTATTTCTCGCGGAGCTTGGCGTTGTCGCGGGCGGCGTGGACGGAAATATAATCATAGGGAATGCCGCACTCGTCGAGGGCGATCCTCAGCCAGCCCTCGGTCT
>Ga0214473_10000131_pt1 | contig 108322 bp, 98 predicted proteins | sample RVTome_7_FD_203509 | JGI IMG/M metagenome (GOLD analysis project Ga0214473, IMG submission 203509) | Soil microbial communities from uranium-contaminated site in the Upper Colorado River Basin, Wyoming, United States - RVT98D197 | ecosystem: Environmental > Terrestrial > Soil > Contaminated >... | reverse complement strand
AATCCTAATGTCGAGGGTGAAGCGACGGCTATGTATATTGCCCGTTTGCTTAAGCCGCTGGGACTTACGGTTACCAGAATCGCTAGCGGGTTGCCTGTCGGAGCTGACCTGGAATACGCAGACGAAGTGACACTCACCAGAGCTCTAGAAGGCCGAAAGGAATTGTAAATGAGTGAACTTGTAGAAATAAGGTGGCATGCCAGAGGCGGCCAGGGAGCGGTAACGGCTTCCAAGATGCTTGCCGAAAGCGCCCTTTTGGAGGATAAATACGTTCAAGCTTTTCCGGAGTACGGTGCCGAGCGAACCGGTGCGCCTATCCAGTCTTTTACCAGGCTCAGCGACCAGCAAATAGATGTTCACTCCCAAGTAACCAAGCCAGATATCGTTTTGGTTCTTGATGAAACCTTGATCGGGGCGGTGGATGTTACGGCCGGGCTAAAAACCGATGGCAAAATCGTCGTTAACACGGCCGAGGAGCCCTCCGTTGTTAAAGAGGAACTTAAGGCCAGCAACGGCCAGCAGGTTTTCACTGTTGACGCTAATAAGATATCCAAAGAAGAGATGGGAAAAGTTATCCCGAACACGCCCATGATTGGGGCTCTTATCAAGGCGACATCGGTCGTGGATCTTGATAAAGTAATTAAGACTATCGAAACGGAATTCGGCAAAAAATTTGCCGCAAATGTTCTTGAAGGAAATATTAAGGCAATAAAAAGAGCTTTTGAGGAAGTGAAATCGAAATAAATGGCGGAACGTAAAAAAGGATGGAAAGAATTAGAGGCCGGCGGCGTTATCAAGGAAGCCGGCAACTCCAAAAGTTATAAAACCGGAGATTGGCGAGTTCAACGGCCTATTTTCGATGCGGAAAAATGCAGCCAGTGCATGCTTTGTGTTATCTATTGCCCCGACGCCTCCATCGATGTAAAGGATGGCGAAGTAGTCGGCATAGATTACGAGCATTGCAAAGGTTGCGGCATTTGCGCCAATGAGTGTCCCCGCCTGGCCCTGGAAATGAAGAACGAAGCCGAATTTAGAACCAAGAAAAAGGAGAAAGTTGGTTAAGACTTTAGCGCAAACCGGAACAAGTGCTATGGCGGCTGCCATGCGCCAGATTAATCCTGACGTTGTAGCTGCTTATCCCATCACACCGCAAACAGCCATTGTTGAGGAGTTTTCCCAGATGGTTGCTGATGGCGCGGTCAAGGCCGAGCTTGTTCAAGTTGAGTCCGAACACAGCGCTATGAGCGCCTGCATCGGGGCCAGCGCTGCCGGAAGCCGGGTTATGACGGCTACTTCTTCGGCTGGTTTAGCTTTGATGTGGGAAGTGCTCTACGTTGCCGCCGGTTGCCGTACACCGGTGATTATGCCGATGGTTAATAGGGCTCTCTCGGCTCCGATTAATATTCACTGCGACCATTCCGATTCCATGGGCGCGCGCGACGCTGGCTGGATCCAGATATTCAGCGAAAACGCCCAGGAGGCTTACGATAATTTACTGCAAGCCGTTCGTATCGGTGAGCACAAAGATGTACGATTGCCGGCGATGGTTATGATGGACGGCTTTATTACCAGCCATGCGATAGAGCGCTTCGACATTTTAGATGATGGTGAGGCGGCCAAGTTTGTTGGCGATTATGAAGCTATCAATCCGCTTTTGGATGTGGACAATCCGGTAACTCACGGGCCCTTTGACCTATTTGATTATTACTTTGAGCACAAAAGAGGGCAGGCTGAGGCTATGAACCATGTTAAGGATGTAGCCCTGAAAGTTGCTCAAGAGTATGCGGCTGTGAGCGGCCGCCAGTATGGCCTATTTAAGACTTATCAGCTTAAGGACGCCGAAGTCGCTGTTGTTGTTCTAAGTTCAACAGCCGGCACGGCGAGAACCGTCGTTAATAAATTGAGAGCCGCAGGTGTTAAGGCCGGGCTTTTGGTTCCGCGTTTGTTCAGGCCTTTTCCGGCCCTTGAGATTGCCGAGTCGCTAAGCCACCTGAAAGCAATTGCCGTTATGGACAGAAGCGATTCTTTTAGCACTTTAGGCGGGCCTCTTTTTATTGAAACAAGCCACGCTTTGTATGACTTAGGCAAAAATATTCCGACGGTTGATTATATTTTCGGTTTGGGTGGCCGCGACACCGGGCCCGACCAAATCGAAGAAGTATATTCTGATTTGCAAGATATTGTTAATACCGGCAAGGTAAAAGAATTAGTTAATTACATTGGAGTTAGAGAGTAAATGGCATCATTAAAAGATATTGCCCGGCAAAAACCAAGATTAGCTTCAGGCCACCGGCTTTGCCCCGGTTGCGGTGCCTCCATCGCCGTTAACCAGGTTTTGCACGCCATAAACTACCCGGTGGTAGTAACGTCGGCTACCGGCTGCCTTGAGGTATCGACCACTCCTTTTCCTTATACTTCCTGGGAAGTGCCTTTTATCCATAGCGCTTTTGAAAACGCGGCGGCAACGATAAGCGGAGTCGAGGCTGCTTACAATTCATTAAAAAGACAAGGAAAGATTTCCAAAGATATTAAGTTTTTGGCTTTCGGTGGTGACGGCGGTACGTATGATATCGGATTTCAAGCTTTATCCGGTGCCGTTGAGCGCGGTCACGACTTTTTGTACATTTGCTATGATAACGGCGCTTACATGAACACCGGTATCCAACGCTCAGGAGCGACACCCGTGGGAGCGGCTACCACAACGGCTCCGCCGGGCAAGGAAAGCTATGGCAAGGTGCAGCGCCGCAAAGATATAACCCAGATTATGGCCGCTCACCAGATTCCTTATACGGCTCAAGCTTCGGTTTCTTACTGGAAAGACTTGATGCGCAAAGTGGAAAAAGCCATGGAAATCGAAGGGCCGAAATTCATTAACGTGCTTTCCCCATGTCCGCGCGGTTGGAGGAGTATTGACGGCCAAAGCATTTCCCTAGCCAAAGAGGCTGTTTTAAGCTGCTTCTGGCCGCTTTATGAAGTTGAAGACGGCAATAAGTGGAAAGTCAATGTTAAGCCTCGCGAAGAGCAAAAAACACCGGTTGCCGAGTGGTTTAAAAAACAAGGCCGCTTCAAGCACTTATTTAAGCCCGGCAACGAGCAAGTTCTCGAAAACATTCAAGCTGAGATCGACGACCAGTGGCAACGCCTCCTGGCCAAAGAAGCCGCTTCCCCTAAAGAGCAGTAATCAGGCTTTACGAACACCTGCTCAATTCGCTATTCTTTTGTTGTGAAAAAATTCGTAGCAGTTTTAATAATTGCAGTCGCCTTAATTGTTTTATTCTTCTTTCTCGTCCGCGTTAAAGATTCAGCCCGAACACCGAAAAGCTCTTCGACCAAGCCTAAAGAAACAAAGTCAGTGAAGCCGGCGAAGCCCAAACCACCAAGGAACTCAGTTAAATCCGAAAAATACGAAGGAGCCTGGTTCAGCATCAAATATCCGGCCGACTTTCAGGTTGAAGAAAGAGAAAAGAGCGCCGGAGCCGACCGCTATGATGGAGTGGCGTTCATTTCCCCCGATAAAGAAGCCGAGTTTTATGTCTTTTCGCCCCAGTGGGCAGGCACTTCGGAGTGGGGAAAAGTAGCCGCTAACGAAAAAATATCCTCAAGCAGTTCACAGAAGCAAAACAATAAAACGATTAAGCGGACAACAATAACCAGCAAAGACGGGAGCTACGATAGAGCCTACCAAGTTATTGAAGATGGGCCCTCAATACGTTATTTGTTCGGCTTTAAATACTCCGGAAAAGAAGCATATAACCTTTACAAAAAGGAATACCAAGCCTTCAAAAACTCCCTCACCCAATTTGCCGACTAACTAATCCAAAAATTTTCAAAGAAAAATAAAGGACTTCGCCCCCTTATAGAGAATATAAGCAATAGAGGGGTTTTTAAGGCTAGAAGTATGCCAAAAAATAGCGAGGAGAAAAAAATGAACAATGAAGTGCTAGTTCCAATCGAGAGAATCGAAGAGCGAATTTTCTTAATCCGTGGCCAGAAAGTTATGTTGGATGCTGATTTAGCAGAGCTTTACGGAGTTCTGACAAAACGTCTTAACGAGCAGGTGAAAAGGAATAAAGAACGGTTTCCTAAAGACTTTATGTTTCAATTAACAAAAGAGGAGTTTGCAAACTTGAAGTCGCAATTTGCGACTTCAAGTTTAGAATGGGGAGGTAAACGAAAGCTGCCATATGCTTTTACGGAACAAGGAGTTGCTATGTTGTCGGGCATATTGCAAAGCAAAAGAGCGGTAAAGGTTAATGTTGAGATAATGCGGACGTTTGTAAAAATTCGCAGAATTATTTCTTCGAATATTGAGCTGGCCCGTAAACTAGAGGAGCTTGAAAGAAAATATGATGCGCACGATGTAAAAATAAGAGCTGTTTTCGATGCCATTAAGAAGCTGATGGAGCAGCCAAAAAAGCCCAAAAGCCCCATCGGTTTTAAAGCAAGTAAGAAATAGTTAAATTCTAATCAATCTATTGCTAGGTTAGTACTTTTTTTGTAGAGTTAGTAGTTAGTTGGTAGACAACTTCAAGGAGGCAATGTTGGCTATTCCTGCTAAGGTTTCCGATAGATTAAATACAGGGCTTAATAAATACAAAAAACTTCTAGAAAAAGCAAAAGAACAAGGCGCTAATGAAGCCGACACTAGTTCGATCATCCATCGAATAATTGAAGACGTGCTTGGCTATGACATGTTGGACATCACGGCCGAATACAGAATAAGAGGTCAATATGCTGATTACGCTCTCAAGGTAAAAGATAAGCCCTCGATAATTATTGAAGTAAAATCAATTGCACTTGTTTTAAACGAAAATCATCTAACTCAGGCAACTACTTATGCGGCTCAACATGGGATTACTTGGGCTATTTTGACTAATGGAGCTGTATGGCAGCTTTACAAATTAAGTTTTGGTAGGGGCATTGATACATTTCTGGTATTTGAACTCGATTTACTCGATAAGCAAATAAAACCTAAAGAAAAAATAAATCTTTTGTATACTATCTCAAAAGAAGGATTTACCCGAGGAGAAATAACTAAGCTATATCAAGAAAAACTCGCTTTATCCACTGCTAATATTTCAAAAGTAATTCTCAGCAACCCCGTTTTAGAAAAGATAAAAAGAGAACTCAGAGCTAAAACAGGGTACAAGGTTTCAATCGAGGATTTATCAGAAATCCTCAAAACGAAATTCTTACAAAAATAACAATTGTTTAGAAAATAACAGGTAGAGTGGATGTTCGGCCAGTTTCCTGGGAAACTGGCCGAGGTTGAATAGCGGTGGGTTAGCCACCGCCTCCACCGCCTCCACCGCCTCCCCCTCCTCCACCACCGCTAAAGCCACCACCGCCTCCTGAGCCTGAACTCATGGCGCTGTTAGTGATGGTAGTCAGGCTGGTGAACGAAGCGCCCAAGCCTTCCAAGCCGGAAAGCCCGTCGACGCCGCGGCTGCTGATAAACCAATGCGGCCCAACATAACCGCTCTGCCCCATTTGCGGCACCATTATTTTCAGCTGCTCTATTACCTTGGCGGCTACACCCAGGACGATTGCGTATACCAGATATTGCTCCCAGAGAATCATGGCCGAAGGCAAAGCTTCTTTAAGACGGGAAAAATCGCGCAAGAAATTACGAAAAGCAACCCACTGGCTGAATTGCAGCGCCCCATCCTTGGTGCGTCTTTTAATCAAGCCGGAAGCCAGGGCCTGGACAATTCCAATCGCGATGGCAAAAAAGCCGGTTAAAATACCGCCCATAACCAGGCCCAGGCCGGCTAAGCTTACGACTACTCCGATAGCGATGTTGACCCTTGAATAAGTGGAGCTGAGGCCCTCCAGCAAGCTATAGAGTTTCGATTCGTCGACTACCTTTTGTTTCCAGCCGGAAAAGAAATTTTGAAAGCTGGTGGGATTGCTCTTGGCGTACTCTTTTATATCGCTAAAAGCTACTACGGTCAGGCCGGCACCTACCGTATTAAATAAATAATCGAGCAAATCTTTTTCGAATTCCGCCAGGCCTGCCGGATCCTTTTGCAGCCGCTCGAGCGTATATTCATATTCATCGTGCTTGAATATCAGGCCCTTTTCTTCTTTGGTTTCCGTAATTTTTATATGGCCGCGCCTGGCCAGGTCCATTAAGGTAGCTACCATATCATCCGTGCCTACTTTACCGAATTTCCACAAGTAACCGGTGACGGCCGGCGGATAATCCTTAGGCAGCTCCCGGAAATACTCTCCCTCAAAGCCTGCGTCATATTCTTTACCGTACTTCGCCCAAAGCACAAAACCGAAAAGCAAGGCGAAAACAGGCAGTACGCCGCTAAAGATAGTTCCTAATTTAAACAGGAGGCGCTTGTTATTTGCCTGAGATGCCCAATCTTTCTCTTCGGCTAAAATCGTGGAGAGTTTGTTGGAACCGGTAGCCTTCGCTTTCGGAATAAGACGGGGCGGAAAAGCCAGCCTGGCCTCGACAAAAGTTTGGGGAGGCAAATCGCTTACTTCGTAATTGACCGTTTGCCCGTCAACAATGGTCACCTTTCCGTTTAGCGGCCCATGCCCCCAAGCCTTAATCTCATCTTTTGTAGTGCCTTTGGGCAGATGTATCACCGCTTCCAAGCGCGATAGCTCCACGCTGGTTTCGTCGCCGACTATTTTCCAATAAAACTCGGCGGTATCTTTATAAGACTTCACGGCGTCAACCGCCCGGTATTTGATAGTAAATGTGCGCTCTTCATCAAGGGCTTCGTAGAACCATTTGGCGTAAATACCCTCGGCTGATTTGGAGATATTTACGGTATTCGGACTCTCGTTATAGGATTGGGCGAAAACTTGGCCCTTCTCGGATACCTGAAAACCGGTAATGTCAGAGGCGCCCTTTGAGTAAAGCCGGTAGTCGGCCCAGTGAAAACTGCCCTCGAAAGAATATGTGCGCTCCTCGATAAAATCGAAAGAGCCGTCGTCATTAATGAAAACGTCTATCTTTACGGAAGGGAAATAATAGCTTTTAGCCTGAACCGCGCTTGTAAAACCAAATAAAAGAATGGCCGCAAGCAGGGATAAAACAAGGGCTAAGCTTAGTTTGCCGGTGGTTCTTGAAGATTTAGCCATTTATATAAGAAAATATTATAAAGGCTATTTAGGCAGTTTGCACCTGGCAACCAATCGGAGGTTGTTTAAGGCTTAACATTATGGCAACTTATGCCGATACTAAACGCATAATGGAATCGCTTGTCGTAAGCCTAAAAAAACATAAGGCTTTGTTTTGGCTGTCTTACCTTGTTTTTGCCGGCGTTTATTTAAGCTTTCATTTCATGCCGATTTCCAGCAAGGTCAAAGTAGCGGCTGTAGACGCTGCCTACCTAATCCCTCCGGCTCTGGCGATAATCGGACTCAGCCTGGCGGCAATCAAAGTCGAAAGGGGCGAAAAACGCTTTTGGCTTTATTTGGCTCTGGCCAATGTCCTGTTCTTTGCCGGTGAAGTCTTTTGGATATACCACGAAGTAGTCCTTAACATCGAACCGCCTCTGCCCTCCATTGCCGATTACTCGTTCTGGATCGGTTATATTTTCTTTTTCCTGGCCCTTATCTCTATGGCCAGGTTTTCGAAAACCAAGGCTTTAACAAAAGTCCGCTACTTCCTGGACTTGGCGGTAGTTATGATTAGTGCTTTTATAATAATCTTTTTCTTCATTCTCAGGCCGATTTATATGATGTACCCGGCAACCCAATTCTTCCAAAAAGCCGTCAATCTAAGTTATCCCGTACTGGACTCTGGCATCATATTCGGAATCTTAATTAATTTGACCATATACAAATCCTCCCAAAGGAAAAATTCCAAGTTTTTAATAGCGCTCGGCCTTTTATTCTACGCTGTCGGAGACCTGGCTTTTAATTATTTTTCAATTGCCGAAATATACTCACCTGAAAATTTATTATCAAACATACTGGATCTTAGTTGGCTCTTCGGCTATTTTCTGTTCTTTATGGCTGCTATATACAGGCTGATGAAAGATGAGGAACCGAAAGAGCCCAAGCTTTGGCAGTTTAAGGCAAAATCAGACAGCTTGAGCCTAAAAGACTTAGGAATACCGGCCCTTATCCTGGTAACCATTCCTTTCCTGATGTACATGGCCCGCTTCCAATCACACAATGTTTTTGATTACTGGGCGTTCGTAATAACGGCCACGCTCCTCTCGATGATTACGGCCCTAAGAGCGGCAATAGTCATAGCTGAGAACAAACAGCTGTTTTCCCACTCGATGACTGACCACATCACCGGGTTGTTTAATCTGCGCTTTTTTCATGAACAGCTTCCTCTAGAGCTGGATAGGGCCAAGCGGTATTCAGAGCAACTAAGTTTGGCGGTCATCGATATCGACGATTTCAGGCAAATAAATGCCGTTTATGGCCATGACCGGGGCGATAAAATTCTGGCCGAGGTGGGCGAGGCTATTAAGGCGACCTGCCGGAGCTCGGATACCGTTTATAGAATAGGCGAGGATAGCTACACGCTTATTATGCCCCAGGCGGACTCGGTTGCCGCTTTCAAAACGGCGACGAGAATCCAAAAAGAAGTTTCGGCGGTGAGAGGCTTAGAGGAAAAACCGCTCAGCGTTTCTATAGGAATTGCCATATTCCCCGACCACGCTGTGGACAAAGATAAGCTGGTCAAGAAAGCGCAAGGCGCTCTTTACTGGATAAAGTTTCAAACGAAAAATCACATTCTGGTTTATAACGAAGAGGTCGTCAAGGTTCTGGATGCCGAGGAGCAAATAAAAAGGCTTGAAGAAAAGGCTTATCTCGATCAAGTTCATGCTTTGGCAGCGACTGTTGATACCCGCGATCATTACACGAGATTTCATTCGGCCCATGTCTCATCTTTGGCCACTACGCTGGCTAAGAAAATGGGTTTGAGCAGCAAAAATATCGCCCTCATTGAAATTGCAGCCCTCCTTCACGACATAGGCAAAATCGGTATACCCGACCGCATTTTGAAAAAGAAAGGCTCTCTTACCGAAGAGCAGCGCAAAGTAATACAGGAGCATCCCCAGTTAAGCAAGAAAATATTAGGGGCAACCACTTTTAAGGAAATTCTGCCGTGGGTTCTATCGCATCATGAGCGCTGGGATGGTAAAGGTTATCCCCAGGGCTTGAAAGGCGATGAAATCCCCATCGAGGCACGTATTTTAGCTATTTGCGATGCATTTGATGCTATGAACTCCGACCGTCCATACCGGAAAGCGCTGCCTGTGGAAACCGCTCTTAAAGTAATAAAGGAAGAGAGCGGTAAGCAATTCGACCCCAAAATGACCGGCATTTTCATCAGTTTAATCACGGCAAAAACTGCCGCTTTAAGCAGCACTGGAAATTAATCTTAAATCTTTAATCTGCAATCTTCATGCCCACTTATTCAACTTTTTCTAGGCGGCTTTGCGGATTTCTTCGCCTAGGATTTCGCTTAAGGCCAGGGCGTAAGGGGCCATGGAAATATAATCTCCCTTGAATTGCTCCAATGAAAAGGCGGAGATGATTTGAGTGGCCATATTAGCTAAATCTTTGCTGTTTGTAAGTACTGAAAGCCGCCAGAAAGCCAGCGCTAAAAGAGCATTTTCCTTAACCGGTTCGTAACGGATTTTCAAGTTTCCGACGTCATCAGGCTCGGCCGGTTTATCGAAGAATGCTCCATCACTCGCAAGGCGGTTGATGATTATGTCGACTATGTCATTGGCCTGAGTCAGGTAATCGGGTTCGGGATCGTGCTCATAAAGGTCTATCAGGGCCATCAGCAGCCAGACTTGGTCCTGTAGTAGGGATACGGCATGCCGTGTCCCTATTTCCTCCTTGTCATAATAGTGGGCGGCTCCATAACTGGTCAAACAATTTTGAAGCAAAAAGCTCATTGAATCGAGGGCAAAGTCCAGGTATTTATGCTCTTTTAAAATTCTCGCTGCTTCCAGGTAGGCGGATATCATTTGAGCGCAAGAATCCGTATAAACGGTTTTATCGATGAACTCGCCCCCGGCATCCTGGCTGCCGAAGAAGCCACCCAGCGGGTGATTGGCTAAAAAGGTATTTATATAATCGAGGCAATTCAGGACCACATCTTTATATAGAGGTTTTTCGGTGATTTCGTAGGCATGCAGATAATTCATAATAATGCCGGCGTTATCGGCGAGCATTTTTTCGGAATGGACACGGCTCCAATCCCGCTCGGTTGCATAGCGGGAAAATCCGCCCCATTTGGTGTCATAGATTTCGCCTGCGGCCATATTATCCAAGGTAATTGTGGCCATTTTCATTAATCCGGGCCGGTTTCCGGTTTGGGCCTCGCGCATAAAAAGCTCTATTGCCAGGGGAGCCGGAAACTTAAGAGCCTCTCCGAAGCCTCCGAACTTTTCGTCAAATGCCTCAGTGTATTCAGCCAATATTTCATCGACATCTTGTAGGGGCACGGCATGCCGTGCCCCTGCTTTCTTATGTTCGGCCTTTATTTTCCGCAGAACTTGGCTGCGGCGCTCGGAAGCCAGTGATTTTATTTCTTCCTGGTTCTTGAGCCAATCGGCGTTTATTTTCTTCAAAAGGCGCCTGAATTCGGCCGGCGGAATATAGGTGTTCCCGGTGATTATGTCGCCTTCGTCGGTTAAAAAAGCGTTGGTCGGCCAGCCGTCCATGATGTAGCGGTTTTGGATATCCGGCCGCCGGTCGGTATCCGCTCTGATGGGAATAAAATGGTCATTGAGATAGCTGATGGAGGGCAGGTGGGAGAAGGTTGTCTCATCCATCACATGACACCAATGGCACCAGGTAGCAGCCAGGGAAAGAAAAACGGGTTTGTTTTCTTGGCTTGCTTCGGCGAATGCTTCTTTGCTCCAAGAGCGCCAGTTAATCAGGTGAGCCTTGTTCGGTCTGGGCGAAAAGCGAAAAATATCCATATAGCTTGATATCCAATAACCGAAATCGGCAAACGTTAGCTATTTTTTAGCCGGGGGTTTTTCTTTGACTGCTTCTCTTGAGGACTTTAAGGCTTGTTTGATAGCCTGGGTTTCTTCGGCTGTCAGAGGGTGGTCGCTGGATACGCCGGCTACCAGGTGCTTTACATAAATCTGGCTAGTGCTACGGCCGTTGATGTTGGTGAGGATCAGCCCGTCTTTTTGGTTGTTTAAAAGAGCCAGGGAAAAACTTAAGTTTCCGCCCATTTCATCGAAGGCGTTATAACGGACGAGGCCCACGTTTTGCAGGGTGCTGTCTATCTGCCTGAAGAGCTTGCCGTAATATTGGTTTAACTTCTCCTGGTCATCAGTGAGCTGGGTAAGTTTTTCATATGATTGATTGATGATAAACGGCAAGTTGCCCTCCGCCGCTTTTTCGCCCAAGGTTTCGATATGCTTGCCCAGCTTTCTTTGTTTGAGCATCAGCACGCCCAGCAAGATAAAAATAATAAAGTTTAGAGAGACCGAAATTATTAAAGTAGCTGTTTTGTACATGTCTATTCCTTAGTATAAAATTAGCCTAAAGGGGCAAAAATTAAAAGTGATTGAACTCAAAGAGATACTAAAAAAACTTGAACTTAAAGACCTTTCCCTGGAACAAGCCGAGGAAGCGGTCAAAAAATATTTTTTTTCCGATTTAAGCGATGTCAAAATCGATAATCACCGGCACGAGCGCTGCGGTTTCGGTGAAGTTATTTATTGTAAGGGAAAAACCGCAGCGCAAATACAAAAAGCGGCTAAAGAGATTATCGCAAGCGGCATAAATTTGCTGGCTACCAAGGCTTCGGCTGAGAACTATGAGGCTATCAGAGAGATTGATGAGCGGGCCCGGTTTCACGAAACGGCCGGCCTTGTTTATTTGGAGCAGCAGAAAAAGACGAAAACCGGCTGTGTCGTTATCGTGAGCGCCGGCACGGCCGATACGGCCGTTGCCGAAGAAGCGGCAATGACTGCCCAGCTAAACGGCAGCAAAGTCGAGCGGATATACGACGCCGGGGTGGCCGGTATCCACCGTTTGCTGTTTTTTAAAGAGGTTTTGGCTAAGGCGAAAGTAGTAGTGGCGGTAGCCGGCATGGAGGGCGCTTTGCCTAGCGTTGTGGGCGGATTGGTTTCCTGTCCGGTAATAGCGGTGCCCACGAGCGTCGGTTACGGCGCGTCATTCGGGGGGCTTTCAGCCATGCTCACCATGCTGAATTCCTGTGCGCCCAATGTGAGCGTTGTTAACATCGATAACGGCTTCGGCGCCGGCTACATGGCGTCAATAATAAACAGGCAGAGTAAATCATGAAGATAGCTTATTTTGATGCCTTTGCCGGCATAAGCGGAGATATGGTTTTAGGAGCGCTTTTGGATGTCGGCGTGCCTCTCGATTATCTTACGGCAGAGCTCAATAAGCTCCCGCTAACAAATTATGAGCTTAAGGCCAAAGAAGTTGAAAGAGGCTCTTTAAAAGCAACTAAGGTGAGCGTAAAAGCCGAGGAAAAAGGCGTTGTCAGGACTTGGCCGAATGTTAGAAGAATTATTGAAAGCAGCGATCTTGATGATGACATTAAAAAGAAAGCGCTGGAAATATTTCTAAAGCTGGCTGAGGCGGAGTCAAAAATTCATCGCAAAAATATCGATAAAGTTCATTTTCACGAAGTCGGAGCCGTTGACTCTATTGTCGATGTTGTCGGAGCGGTTATAGGTATGGCTTATATGAAGGTGGAAAAAGTTTTTGCCTCGGCGATTGCCACCGGCATGGGCGTAATCAGGACGGCTCACGGAACATTACCAATACCGGCGCCGGCAACTTTGGAGATTTTAAAGGATGTGCCTGTTTTCAGCGGCAATGTTACCAGTGAATTAACTACGCCAACCGGAGCGGCTATCATAAAGACTTATGCTACCGAATTCGGCCCCTTGCCACCTGTTAAAGTAGATCAGGTTGGCTATGGTGCCGGTGCGGTCGAGCTTGATATCCCTAACGTTTTAAGGTTAATCGTCGGTGAATCGGCTCAAAAAAAAAGTCAAAAACCTCATCAGCAAATCCACTTAGTTTGATTGAAACGAACATCGATGACTCATCCCCTGAAATATTTCCCTATGTGACGGAGAGGCTTTTTGAGGCCGGCGCGGCCGATGTGTGGCTTACGCCGGTTGTAATGAAAAAGGGCCGGCTGGCCACTAAACTCTCGGTATTAATTTCCGCTGAAAAGAAAGATGAGGCCGCGGCCATCATACTTAAGGAAACATCCTCTATCGGCTTGCGTTTTAGCCAAGTCGATAAAATTGAAGCGGAAAGAAAAGTGGTAAAAGTAGAAACAGATTTCGGAGAAGTTGAAGTTAAGCTGGCCTATTACGAAGGCGAGCTGGTAAATATTGCGCCTGAATACGAGGATTGCGCTGCTTTAGCCAAAAAGAAAAAAGTACCGTTAAAGAAAGTTTATCAACAAGCGGAGGCCGAGGGGTGGCGCCGGAAGGAGGGCTCCCGAGCCGCGCGCAGGCGGCCAATCTAGCCGAGCACGGGCGGGAAACCTGCAGGTGACAGGACCCCGAGGCTTATTGACTCTCGCTGTTGCTATCTTGAGATTCGAGCACAAACTTGTAGGTATAGTTGTTATCGTCGATATTCTTCTCCGAAACAAGCGGTCCGGCCTTAATCTTAAAAGTATTAAGACCTTCAGACTTGACTTTAAAGTTTTTGATGCTAATTTTGTTTGTCCCGCCCGCTTCAACGCTATCCAGAACGGCACTTTTCTTGGCCACAAATTTGCCTTTGTTATAAAGATAAACTTCCACGCCTACATCTTCTTCGTCCGCCTTTCCTTTATTGCCGACTTCAATACGGACATCCACTTCATCGGTATCCGGAAGCACTCTGACATCGTTTTCGCTGTTATAACCTATCCTCAAAGGAGAAGTGGCCACATCTTCGATGTAGACATCAGCACTTTCTTTGTCCTTCTCCTTCTCCTTCAGCTGAGCCTTTTTTTCCGCCGGTTTTTCTTCTTTTACGACCGTCACGCTTTTTATGGTGCTGGCCGAGAGAAAAGCCGATTTTTTCAAACTTATTTTCAGATTATTCGAACTCAGGTACCTTCTTGTTTCCTGTAAAAAGTAGCTGTAAGCAACATCGCTTAGGCTAATATCTTCCAAGGCGCCTTTTATTGAGGCGTCTTTATTTGTCGGCTCGATAGTCGACAAGGAAGCGATAACCGCCCGGCTATATTTTTCCAAGCCCTGGTGCCTGAGTTTCATGGAAACGCTGAAAAAACTGTGGGCCAGCTTCAAATTCTGGGGCGGCTGAATTGCCTCGGCTCTTTGGCTTAAGCCAAGGGCCTGGTCAACTATATTATTGAGGCTTTCGTTAAGAAATTTGCTTTTAGATTTGGTTTTTAAGGCGGCCCTAAACTGCTTTCCCAAAAAATTGGATTGGCCCGCAATGGCGTTCGTGGAGTCGCCGAATTTGTTTACTTCCCGGCGCAATGCGGTTGCTCTGTAGCCGACGATGTAGAGAAAAATAAACAACAAAACAACCGGCACTAAGATTAGCAGGCGTCTTTTTCTTATATTACGGGGTGGAACGTCTACGTATCGCATATCTAATCTACTATCTTATAAAAAGAGCCAACAGAAGGCAAAATTAAAACCCGAAAGCGGAAAATTGAAAATGGATAATAGACCGAATGAAAATCGAGCTCTATTTTCTATTCTCGGCTTTCCATTCTCCGTGGCCTTTGGCCACAGTGCCGCGGGGGAGACTCGAACTCCCATGCCCTTGCGGGCACTAGACCCTGAACCTAGCGCGTCTACCAATTCCGCCACCGCGGCCCTATTTTAGACCTCGGGGTTTAAAGCTCACCCCTCGGCTTTAAATTATAGCAATTTCGGTGAAATTTTGTTGCTGGTGTAATAGACTGAGGTTAGCTATGGATGAATTAATCACCGAAGAAACCACTTCTGAAGGCCAATTAGTACTGGACCGCTATAAAATTCTCGAGGAACTGGCGTCGACCAGGTTTTCAATAGTCTATAAAGCCTTCGATTCAAAGATGCAGCGCGTGGTGGCAATAAAGAAGATTGAAAGTGCCTCCAAAGCTACTACCTGGGCTAAAAGAGAGGCTCAGCTTAGTGCTCAACTCAACCACCCCAACATCTGCACAATTTACGAGTATGAAGAGGTTGCCGAGGGCCACTTCTTAATTATGGAGTATTTGGAAGGCTTAACTCTCAGGGAGATTTTAGATGTCTATGACACGCTAAGCATCGATGAAGCAATTGCCGTGAGCCGTGAGGTTTGCCTGGCTCTTGAATATGCGCACCTAAACTACATAATTCACAAGGATATCAAGCCGGAAAATATCATGCTTTTACCGGACGGGCGCCTGAAAATAATGGATTTCGGAACAGGCCGCTTGTTGGGCCATACGAAAGAAGCGCAAAAAACTTTGATTGGAACGCCGGCTTATATGTCGCCCGAGCAAACCAAAAAAGAACGTTTGGATGACAGGAGCGACCAGTTTTCCCTGGCCGTTATGCTTTTCGAATGCTTAAGCGGTGCCTCTCCTTTTGAGGCGCCAAGTGCCAAGGCGGCTATTTTTAAAGTGCAAAACGCGAGCGTGCCCGACCTGGTGAAGCTTAATACGGACGTAAGTCAAGAGCTCGCCTTGTCAATAGAAAAAGCTCTTTCCAAGGATCCCGATGAGCGGTATTCGACTGTAACCGAGTTTCGCTATAAGTTGGAGCGGGCGCATTGGGTGGAGACGGACTCCAAGAAAGTACTATCTCCTTTGGTTGAGCGTTGCAGCGGTCTAGTAGATGAAGCGCCGCCGGACACTTCACAATCACTGCCTCTGGGCACAATTAGAGATTTTGCCGGTCGTCTTTACCTGAAGAACACCCGGCTGATAAACAGGCTTTTATCAGCATCCCTTATTTCGGGGCTGGGTTTTATATTGTTTCGGGATATCGCCGAAACGTATAGCCTGATATTGTTGCTGGCTCTGGCGGGAACAACGCTCTTTTTCCCGTCCCTCGGGCTTTTGGGTTTAGGGGTTGTCGCTTTGGTGGCATTAACCCTAAAAGGGCTCCTTTGGCCGGCGGCTGTTTTGTTGGGCTTGGGAATATTGTGGCAGGTATTGGGCCGGAAGAAGTGGCAATTCGAACTTTCTTTTTCGCTTTTGGCTTCACTGCTGGCCTTTTTCAAGCTTCAGGTACTATTTCCAGTAGTGACGGCTCTGGCCTTTTCGCCGCTTAAAGCTTTTTTTATCAGCCTGGCCGGAGCCTTGCAGGTGTTAATATTTCAAGCATTTTGGCAGGGAAAAATATCTCTCATCAGTGACACCGTCAGCTTGAGCCAGCTTGTAATTTGGCCGGTTACCAGTGCTTTGGCCAGCTTTCTCTTGAGCCGAAAAACTTTGCCCAAAGCAGTGATTGTCAGCAGCGCCGCTTTCTTCGTGCTGATTACCGCCTATCTTGCCATTGGGGCCAGCCTTAATATTAGTGCCGATTGGGCTCTGAAATCTGCTTCGCTTTCGTTTATAATAACTATGCTGGTGCTGCCGCTAATACCTTATGATTATTTAGATGGGGCTTCTTAAAAAAATCGAAAAAAAACTGGAGAGTGCTGTTGAGGGGCTTTTTGCCAAGGGCTTCAAGAGTAAAGTTGAGCCTGTTGAGCTGGGTAAAAAGCTGGCTTTGGCGATGATTAACAACAAAGTAGTAGCCTTGAAAAAGGTGTGGGCACCGAACGAATTTGACATAACTTTAAGTGTGGCCGATGAGGCGCAGTATGAGTCTTACAAGAAAGAACTCCTCCACGAACTGGCGGATTTTCTGGTTCAAGAGGCTATGGCTGAGGGCTTAAGCATGATGGGCCGCCCCAAGCTAAATTTTAAAAGCAGCGAAAAATTAGCCAAGGGCCGGTTTGAAATCGAAGTGCGAATGAGCGAGGAGCTTGAGAAAGAGATTAGCAAAACAACTGATGGCGCTACCCAACTGATTCCCCTTGCGGAAATAGAGGCTAAGTTAACCAAGCATTATGTTCAGGTTGAGCCTTCGATGTTGCAATACGATTTAAAGATTGGCAAAACGCTGCTGGGGCGCTCGGCTACCAACGATATTACTATTGCCGACCCGGCTCTTTCCAGGCATCATTTTGAAATCAATGTTCAGGGCAATGAAGCCGTTCTTAGGGACTTAGATACGACCAACGGCACCAGGATTAATAGCAAGGACGTAAAAAGCGTTGTTTTAAAAGACAAGGACGTGATTGAGGCCGGAAGTAGCAGGTTAGTTTACAGGAGAGGCGATGCTTAATTTGATTCTTTACGCGTTGAAATTTGTTTTTATTCTTTTGCTCTATGTATTCATTTTTGCCCTTATCCGTTCGGTGCTTAAGGATACGAAGCTAATTGCCGATACCGGTCCGGAAGAGGTTACCCCGGCCCGGCTGGTGGTTAATTTCGGTAAAAATAACAGCCAAAGTTATGCCTTAACCGATAAGGTCATCATCGGCCGTTCGGAAGCGGCTGATATCCAGCTGGATGATAATTTTATTTCTTTTAACCACGCCAGGGTTTATAAACAAGGAAGCGCTTATCTGGTGCAAGATTTAAAGAGCACCAACGGCACGCTTCTCAACGGCAAGCGTATTAACAAAGAAGCTTTAAATAACGGCGACGAGATAACCATCGGCAAGATAAACCTTAAATTTCTGCAATGAAGTACGCTAGCGCTACCGATGTAGGCCTCGTCCGGCAAGAAAATGAAGATTACCTAATAGCCAAGGCGCCTATTTTTATATTGGCTGACGGCATGGGCGGCCATAAAGCCGGCGATGTCGCCAGTAAAATTGCTGCTCAGACGGCCTTTAAAGTAGCTTCTGCCGCAACCGGAGAGGATAAACTAGCCGTTCTTAAAAAGGCTGTCGAGGCTGCCAATAAAAAAGTCGTCGAGAAGTCGTTGCAGGTAAAAGCGCAAAACGGCATGGGCTCTACTCTGACCATGGTTCTCATCGAAGGCCTAAGAGCCCACATCGCCAACATCGGTGATAGCCGGACTTATTTGCTTCGGGGTGGCAAGTTCAGGCAGATAACCGAGGACCACTCTTTGGTGGCCCAGATGGTTAAGGAAGGCAAGATTACCGACAAAGAAGCCCGTAAGCACCCTTACCGTAATGTCATTACCAGAGCTGTCGGCAGTGAGCCCAATATTCACGTTGATTTATTCAGCCATGAATTGCTGCCGGCCGACCGGCTGCTTTTAGCCAGCGACGGGTTGACCGGTGTTTTAAAAGATTCGCAAATAAAAAAAATAATTGTCGAAAACGGTGAGCTTAATCAGGCCTGTGAACAGCTAATAAAAGCGGCTAACGCCAAGGGCGGCCCCGACAATATCAGCGTTATCCTTGTCGAGATAGAAAAAGGCGGCCCCGTTCAGAAAAAGAAAACGCCTAAATATAAATTTTTAGGAGCGGTTTTAGGTCTTGTCGCTCTTACTACTCTCTTACTGGCCGGTGTTTATCTGAATAAGAATAGTTATTACTTAGGCGCCAATAAGAGGAAGGTTGCTTTGTACCGGGGCTGGCCCTACCAAGTTTTGGGTTTTAATTTAAGCAAAGTTAAATACACATCCGACGTAGCCATAGAAAAGTTGGACCCGGCCATGAAAAGGCGCTTGAGGCGCAGTATTAATGTCAAAAGCCAAAAAGACGGCTTGGAAGCTATCCGGGACATGGAAGAAGAGGAGCTCAATTAAGTGAGAAGGCGCGAATTATTATTGATATTGATGGTGGCCGCTATTCTTTTGATAGGGTTTAGCTTGAGCTTTCTTTCAACAAAATACCTGTTTTTGTTGCCTACAGATGTCTTCTTGCTGGGTTTTATTATGACGGTTATTTTTTTACTGGCTCACGTGGTTAACCGTCTTGTCGTGCCCTTAAGCTCGCCGATTCTCCTTCCCGTTGCCGCTTTTCTGACCGGGCTGGGGATGCTGCTTATATTGCGTCTTGATAATGACAAAGCGGCTTTGCAACTGCTTTGGATAGGTCTGGGACTGGTGGCCTTTATTGCCACGCTGCTCGTCTATCACAACTATTCCAAGATCAAGCAGTATAAGTATCTAAGCGGTTTGGCCGGTCTTATTTTACTTTTATCGCCCATTTTCTTCGGCATTGTCAGGGGTGGCTCCAAACTCTGGCTTGATTTCGGATTTTTCAAATTTCAGCCCTCGGAGCTGGCTAAAATACTGTTGGTTTTGTTCTTTGCCGCTTATTTGGAAGAGAAAAAGGAGCTTTTGAGCGCCTCGGCTAAAAAGATGGGCGCTTTCTTTGTTCCCCGGATGAAACACCTGGGGCCGGTGCTGATTTTCTGGGGCGTATCTCTTTTAGTGCTGGTTTTCGAGCGGGATTTGGGCAGCTCTTTATTATTCTTCTCGCTTTTCGTCGTTATGCTTTATTTGGCAACCGGCCGGGCGACTTATTTGGTATTCGGCTTGGCGTTATTTGTCATCGGAGCGGTAGCAAGCTACCAGCTGTTCAGCCACGTGGCTACCAGGGTAAACGTTTGGCTTAATCCCTGGCTTGACCCCAAAGGGAGCGGCTATCAAATCGTTCAATCGCTTTTTGCTATAGCTAACGGAGGGGTGTCGGGAACCGGATTGGGGCTGGGCTATCCCGGGCTTATTCCGGCCGTAAAAACGGATTTTATTTTTTCGGCTATTGCCGAGGAGTTAGGTTTGTTCGGGGGAGTAAGCATAATGCTCGTGTATTTAATCGTAATCTTTCAGGGATTTAAGATTGCCTTAAAAGCCCGGGATGATTTTTCCAAGCTGCTCGTCGGGGGCCTGGCTACTATTTTCGGCTTACAGTCATTTTTGATTATTGCCGGCGTTACAAAATTAGTGCCTTTAACGGGAATTACCTTGCCTTTTGTAAGCTACGGTGGAAGCAGCGTCTTGGCGAATTTTATCCTGCTGGCTTTGCTGCTTGCCGTATCGCATCACGTAAACGTTTTGGAGGTTGAGGAAAGCCATGGATAACAGGCTTCGCAATCTGCTAATATTTTTCAGCCTGGCCTTTGTAGCTATTGCGGCCAACTTGACCTACCTCCAATTCTTTAAAGCTGATGAACTTTTGGCTTCCCAGTATAATATCCGTTCTTTAGCCGAGGAGCTGGCCACGAAAAGAGGCAGCGTCATAACGGCCGACGGTATCGAGATTGCCCAGAGCGAGCGGGTGACGGGCAAAAAGCACCAGCGTTTTTATCCGGCCGGTGAGCCCTTTTCGGCCATAACGGGTTTTTACGACTCGCGTTACGGCCGTTTTGCTCTTGAACAAAAATACAACGACGAATTGCTCGGTAAAGATCCGGCCGATACGCTGGCCGATTACATCGACCGTATCGCCGGCCGCGGCGAGCCCGGAAACGATTTAATGCTAACCGTTAATTCCAAAATCCAGCGCGTGGCTTACCGCAGCCTGATAGGGCATCGGGGTGCGGTAGTAGCTATTGAGCCGGCCACCGGCGCTGTTTTGGCTCTGGCGAGCTATCCGGGATATAATCCCAACACTTTAAGAGCCGATTGGAAAAAACTGCTAAATAATAAGAAGAGCCCGCTTTTAAACCGGGCCACGAGCGGTCTTTATCCGCCGGGCTCCTCTTTTAAAACCGTTACTTTGACGGCCGGTCTTGAAAATAAAAAGACAAAAGCGGCCAAAGTGTATCCGGGCCCGCCGATAGTAAGAATATATGGCGGAAAGGTTACGAATTACAAGGGCAAAAATTACGGCAATGTTACTTTGCAAGAGGCCTTCGAGCAGTCCGTTAATACGGTTTTTGCCAAGCTGGGTTTGGAGGTCGGCGGCCCCGCTTTAGTGACTCAGGCTGAAAGTTTCGGTTTTAATAAAGATATGGGCTTTGATTTGCCTCTGAAAAAGAGCCTGGTTAAGCAGCCGGGCGAGATGGATAGTCTGGAGTTAGCGTGGACGGCCGTAGGCCAAGCGCACACCCTGGCTACGCCTATGCAAATGGCGATGGTGGCAGCGGCTGTTGCTAATAAAGGCCACTTAATGCAACCGTTTTTGGTTAGCAAGATAAGAGATTACCAGGGACGGATAATCGATAAGAAGCAGCCCAAAGAGCTTGCCGTTGTGGCCGGCGGCCCGGCTGTGAGGGAAGTCCGGAACTTAATGCTCAAGGTGGTAGAGACTGGAACCGGCAAAGGAGCCAAAGTAGCCGGCGTACAGGTAGCCGGAAAAACCGGAACGGCTGAAGTCAAAGGCAAGGAGCCTCACGCTTGGTTTATTGCTTTTGCACCGGCTTCTAAGCCTAAAATAGCGGTGGCTGTTATAGTGGAAAACGGCGGCACCGGCGGAGCGAGAGCGGCCCCGATTGCCGCCGAAGTTATTAAAGAAGCTTTGAAAAAGGATTGAATTTGCTTAATAGGCAGGTTAAATTGAGATTATGAGCGAGAGAATTTTTGGCCAGCGATACAAATTAATGGAAAAGATAGGCAGTGGCGGTATGGCTAATGTCTATAAAGGCGAGGACGCGGTGCTTAACCGCGTTGTTGCCATTAAAATTTTGCACGACCAATTTTGCAACGATGCTAGTTTTGTAGCCCGATTTAAACAGGAAGCTCAATCAGCCGCCAATCTCACTCATCCAAATATCGTAAATATCTTTGACTGGGGCAAAGAGGGCGACTCTTATTACATCATAATGGAGTACCTAAAAGGCCAGAATTTGCGCGACTATATTGCTGATGCCGGTCACCTGACCTGGCAGGAAGCTTGCGATGTTGCTGTTCAGGTAGCCAATGCTCTGGCATTTGCCCATAAAAATGACGTAGTTCACCGCGACATTAAACCCCACAACATCATCATTACCAGGGACGGCACCGTTAAGGTAACTGATTTTGGCATTGCCCGGGCTGGAGTTTCGGCAATGACTCAGACCGGCGCTATTCTGGGAACCGCTCATTATATTTCTCCCGAACAAGCCCAGGGCCAAAATGCCGACGCCAGAAGCGATTTGTATTCGCTGGGCATTGTCCTTTATGAAATGCTGGCCGGCTCCGCTCCTTTTAGCGGTGACAATCCGGTGACCATTGCCATGAAACATGTTCAGGAAAAGATTCCTTCAATAAAATCAGTCAACCCGAATGTTCCGGACTCGGTAGCTTCAGTTATAAATAAATTACTTGCCAAGAATCCCGAAGAGCGTTATCAATCGGCTACGGAGCTAAAGCAGGATTTGTCTTCGGCCATGAAAGGATTACCCCTCACGGCGGCAGTGGCTTCGGAGCAAGAGACGGTAATAATAAATCCGAAAAAAGAAGCGGTACCGGCGACCAGAAGGCCTGCGGGCCGTCCGAAGCCGAAAAAGAAGTCTAAGCTTTTGCCAGTGGCTTCGGTGCTGGCAATTGCCGCATTAATCGGTTTGGTTTGGTGGATTATGTCGGCTACAGCGGTTAAAAGGATCGAGGTTCCCAATGTGGGCGGTCTTACTTTGGAAAAAGCGAAATCGGCCTTAAAACAAAAAAAGCTTAGTCTGGAAGTAACTTCGCGGGAGTTTAGCGAAAACGTAAAGAAAGGTTTGATTCTGGAGCAAGAGCCCGAAGCGGGCTTTCTGCTGGAAGAAGGCAAGGCCGTTAAGGTCATCTTGAGCAAGGGCATTGAGATGACGGCCGTGCCCAATTTGCGGGGAAAAACCCGCGGCGAAGTGGAAACGGCTTTGGCTGAAGCCAGCCTTGACCTGGGCAGCGTCAGCTACGAAGAGAGCGATACTGTTCCCGACACGGTTCTGTGGCAAAAGCCGAAAGCCGGCGAAGAAGTGAAAAAAGATAGTTCTGTAAACATTGCGCTGAGCAAAGAAGTAGTGAAAGTGGCCGTTCCGAATCTTATCGGGCGCAGCCAGGGCAAAGCCACTTCCCTGCTTACAAGGGCCGGTTTAAAGACCAGCGTAATCGAGCGCTATGATGACGATATCGATAAAGGGCTAGTTATAGACCAATCAGAAACAGCCGGCGCGCAGGTGAAAAAAGGCTCAACTATTACTATTTATGTAAGTAAAGGTTCAAGCACGCCGGAAGTTAAAAAAGTAAATGTTCCCAGCGTGGTCGGCTTAAGCCTTGCTGATGCTACTGCCGAAATCGAAGCTGCCGGTTTAAATGTTAGCAGCAGCGGCACCGGCTCTGTTGTTCAAACTCAAAACCCGGCCGCCAATGCCTCCGTTGACGATGGCTCTACCGTTTCGATTGTCCTGGCTGATTGATAGGGCGGACACAGGGGTCCGCCCCTACTTATCTACTCGGCGGAGCCATTTTTTCGGTTCCGCTAGTTCGGCTATTGTGGGGATTTTTTCCGGTGAGTCCATTTGTTCATTCAGATAGGCGAGCCCGGCGAGCTTGTTGATTTGAGCTACGAAAGCCAGCCCTTGGCGGTACTGGCTCAACTTCATATCTATGCCGATAAGCTTTTCAAATAGCTTTTTAAAAATAGGCTGCTGAACACGTTTGCGGCTGAAAACCGGCTTAAGCTCCTCGTAGCCGGCAAGATTCTCTCCTACCGAAAACATCACAAAATCGGCATAGCCTTCAATGAGGCTCATGAACGATTGGGTTCTGCTAATCAAGTCCCAATTTTCCTTATCGGCCAAAAGACTCACCGAAAGCCAGGCTGAGTTTTTGGCCTTTTTAATTCCGTCGGCCGCTATTTGTTGAAATTTGTCGACTAAGTAAAAATAGTGGTCCCGGATCCAGCCGTAATTCTCAAACTGCAATTTATGAGTTAGCTCGTGAGCTAGAATCCAAAACCTTAAAGGCACTTGTTGAAGCCCTAATTTTTCCTCGCGCTCCATGATATTCGGCTCAACAATGAATAGTAAGTCATCGGCCCGGTTTGCGGGCAGGCCCATATCATATTGGCCTAGCACTTTTTGAGACAAAAAGCCCAGCAGCAAACCGATTTCGGTAGTGATTACGGCGCCGGTTGTTTTCCTGGCTACCCGCCCGGCTTTTTGTTGCTCCAATATATCCCAGAACATGCTAATAACGTCTTTAAAAAGAAAGGACAAGCTGGAGGCGGTGTTGACAATCCACTCGTGCCGGTCGCAGATAATGGCGTTAGTGTCAGGGGAAGCTCTCAAACCGCTTATTTGGCTAACCATCGGCTGAATCAATTCGATGCTTTTTTGGTAAATTTCTTGGATATCTGGGCGGTTTTTGAGTGGGGCGTTCGGGCTGGAATCGAAGGCAATGGCACAAGCCATATCCCAATCAGGGCCGTCGGCAGCGGGCGAAATTAGCTGAAGAGCTACGTTAGTCAGTAAATTTTTGTTCGGTGCAGACTTTGCTTTTGGCATTTTTTCGCCAAACGAGAACTTTTCCTCCGTTGATTTTTTTAACTCTCTCTATTAAATCAATTTCAGAGCCAACTAGCAAAGCGTTCAGCAGCTGGATGGCCAAATAAACTATTTCCAGCGCAACTTTTTTGTTGTTGTAGGTGACAATTATCTCGGCCAATTTATCATTACCCATCGTTATGCCGTGATAATTGCTGTTTTTGACCATCATCATCAAGCCGATTATGACATGCTCCAGAACGTGAGGGAGGTCGTTTTGTTCTTCTTTAACATGGTCGGCGAACGATTGCTGCTTGTGATTGGTGCAGAGTTGATAATTCAATGTCGGCAGCATATCAACCAACTTTTCGGCAAAATCATTAGGGAGGGTTCTATCCTGCGGTTCGGTTGCTATCAACAGCCGCACCTTCGGAACGCCGTTTCCCAAAAAACGGTATTCTTTGGCGATTTCATCGTACAAGGCTTTCTTTTCCAGTGGCTCATAAGGAATCGTTAAGTCTAAAAGTTTCATGAAAAACCTCCCGTGATGAGAAATATCTTAGTTAAATTGCCGAAAATTAGCAATAAATAATCGGTTGCTAACCAGGGAGAAGAGACACCTCGGGGTCCTGTCGCTGCGGCATCTTACTTTGCGCACCGACTGGTGTTAGGATGCACGCAGTCAGGATGCGCAAACCAACATGCCTCCGCGCCACCCCTCGGCATGAATATTAATTGGCGACTAGCGATCAATGCTCGTTACACTAATCGCTAATCGCCAATCACGAATCACGAATCACCAACTTATTTTGCCGATAAGTCGAAAAACGGTGGTTTTTCTGTAGGCAGCTTCCACTTGATATAAGTGAAATTATTGCCTTCTTTATCTGTTTCGGACGCATGACATCCGTTACAAGCGGTAGTTGCTTTGGTAAACGCGCTCTTAAATGCCGCTTTGTCTTTGGCCTTAATCGCGTTATCGACCGATTTCAGGCTGTTATCGACAAAATTCTCAAGGCCCGGTTTTCTTTTCGGCCGCGTGGTTTCACCGACTTCCATAATTTCCTTTGTTTCTTTTGACTGGTAAGCGGCCAAATCCCAATTTCCGGCATCACCGGCGTAAAAGAGCCACCACCAACGGTTACCAACCTCAACCATTACCGTTCCTAACCCCGGTTGAATTTCAGCGAGTTGATCGATGGTCAATTTAGCACCGTCTTTTGTTTTTCCGCTTACTTCGCCTTGTTGCTGGCAACCCGTTGCTACCAGTATAATCATTAGCAGGCCTAGGGAAAGTAAAAGAATTGTTCTCTTCAAGATTTTTCACCCCCTTCTCATTTATTAAAAATATGCTCGGCTACTTGTTAATTGCTTACCCAATAATTGATTTAATAAGCAACACAATGTGAGATGTTAGATGCGAAGTGTTAAAATCTTTTTATGCCGGTTTTCGAGTAGGGATTATGAGTAGATTAAGCGATTATTACGAACAAATAAAAGATTGCAAGCGTTGCCGTCTTTCTGAGGGCCGCACAAATTTAGTTTTTGGCGAGGGAAATGAAAACGCCGGATTGATGTTTGTCGGCGAGGCGCCCGGTTTTAATGAAGACCAGCAAGGCCGCCCCTTCGTGGGAGCGGCCGGTAAATTGCTCAATGAGCTGCTTTCAGAAATCGGCTTGAAAAGGGAGGATGTTTACATTGCTAATATTATTAAGAGCCGTCCTCCGGATAACCGCGACCCGCTGCCTGACGAAATCGAAGCTTGTAAGCCATATCTGATGGAGCAGATAAAGATAATAAAACCGAAGATAATTGCCACTTTAGGGGCGCACGCAATGCGAACGATGCTAGGCAAAAATGTCAGCATCACGCAAGTTCACGGCCAGACCTTTCCGGATAATGGCTACATCATTATTCCGATTTTTCACCCGGCGGCTGCTTTGTACCGGCGTAAAACCTTGGGTGATTTGAAGCAAGATTTCCAAAACCTGAAGGATGTGCTAGCGAAGTCGGATAAAGCTACGCTGGACAAGCAAGAAAAGCAACCGGAACAAGGATCGCTTTTCTAAAGGAGCACTTTGTCCTTTATTTTGCGCTCTCATTCACCTGAAGAAACTTTTGATTACGGCTCTAAACTGGCTTCTCTTCTACAGCCGGGTGATTTAATCAGTTTAACCGGTGATTTGGGAGCCGGAAAAACCGTTTTTACTAAAGGTCTGGCTAAAGGCCTGGGGGTCAAAGAAAACTTAACCAGCCCCACTTTTGTTATCATCAGCGAGTATGCCGGACGTTTGCCTTTTTATCATTTCGACGTCTACCGCCTGCACGCAGACGAATTGGCCGACCTTGGTTACCAGGATTATTTTTTCGGGGCAGGCATAACGGTGGTCGAATGGGGAGATAAAATAAAAGATAAATTGCCGTCCGGTTACCTATCTATTAATTTTACATATGGTAAAAATGAATTCGAAAGAAAACTTGAATTCAGCGGTCATGGAGAATGGCAAGGCCGGATGCATGAAATGAAGGAGCTCCTATCCAAATGAAAAATTCGAAATTCGAAATTCGAAATTCGAAATTAATCCTTGCCATAGATACATCTACCGAAGCCCTTGTTCTGGGAATCGGAAGGGGCGAAGAATTAATAGCGGGCCATTCCTCTATTGCCGGCCGCAAGCACCTTGAGCTCAGTCTGCCTGCATTAGAGCAATTGATGAAAGAAAACGGCTTGGAATATAAAGAACTCACCGCTATTGTTGTCGGTCTTGGCCCCGGCTCTTTGATAGGCGCCAGAGTAGGAGTGGTTATCGCAAAGACCCTGGCCCAGGTTTTAAAGATTGATGTAATTGGAATATCAACCCTTGATGCCAAAGACGATAAAGATTCCTATCCGACACCCGGAGCTTTGCTAAAATTAGGGTTTGATAAGTTAAATAAAGGACAAACCAGTTCCGCATATAATTTGGAGCCGATTTATTTAAGAGAACCGGTATGAGAAATATACAAATTATGCCGATGGAAAAAGAAGATTTAGAGGATATTATCGCTGTTGAGCGGGCGGTATTCCCTGATCCTTGGTCTCAAACGATGTTTGCCGAGCAGCTCGAGCTGCCGGAAATATATAGCTTAATCACGGCCAGGATGGACGATAGAGTCGCCGGTTATGGCGGACTTTTAAGGATCAGAGACGAAGGCCACATTACCAACTTGGCGGTTCATCCGGAAGCTCAGTCCCAAGGCCTAGGTAAATCGCTTGTTTACTTCCTGTTTTTACTGGCTCTTAAGGAAAGTGTAAAGAGCATGACTTTGGAAGTCAGGACAACAAATACGAGAGCCCAGGAACTTTACAGCCAATTTGGCCTTGAACCGATTGCCCTGCGTAAGAATTATTATGGTTACGAGGAAGATGCGCTGGTAATGACTATAGAAGATATAAGCGTTGCTTCGTATCAAAGACGCTTGGCCGATATTCAAAAAAGCTTGAAGTGTCACATACAAGATTCGCTTAATTTAGCAAGCTAACTGCTTTTAAATCTCTCTTTGGCTTGTTGGATTATCTTTAGGGCGGCTTGCTTATTAGACCAGCCGCCGATATCGGTCTTCTTTTTTTCCAAATCCTTATATACGGCAAAGAAGTGTTCGATTTCCCGCAAAAGGTGAGTCGGCACGTCGCTTAATTCCTTTATCCAGTTCCATTGCGGGTCCTTTACCGGCACACAAAGGATTTTCCAGTCTAGCCCTTTTTCGTCGGTCATTTTAAACAGGCCGATGGGCTGGGTTTCGATAACTATGCCGGGATAAGTAGCTTCCCCGACGAGAACCATGGCATCCAGAGGATCGCCGTCTTCGGCCATGGTGTCCATCACATAGCCGTAATCGCTTGGGTAATGGACAGCGGAAAAAAGCATCCTGTCCAGCTTAAATCGTTTTAAGGTCTCATCATACTCGTATTTGTTCCGGCTCCCCTTGGGAATCTCCACTACTACTAAAATATGTTCCTTATGCATCATTTACTCCTTGGGTATGAGCCTAAAAAGCGAACGTCCCGTAATTTGCATTTCAGGCAATTAACGGCTTCGGCTAGGGGCTCGTCTTGAATATGGCCCTCTAAGTCTATCCAAAAATAATACTGGCCAAGTGCTTTTCTGGTCGGCCTCGATTGAATTTTGGTTAGATTTATCTTTCTAAAGGCAAACTCTTGCAATATTTGCAAAAGGATGCCGGGCCTATCCTCTTTGATGAAGCAGGCAATTGAAGTTTTATCGCGTCCGGTTCGCTTAGCCTTAGTTTTGCCTACCAATACAAAACGGGTTTGGTTATCGATGAAATCTTCAATGTTACTTTCCAGGACCTTTAGTTTATATAATTTGGCCGCTAACCTGGTGCCGATAGCAGCGCTATTAGGCTCGCTTTTGGATATCTTGACGGCCTCGGCTGTCGAGCTTGCGGCAATGACCTGGGCGCCGGGCAACTTTTTCTTTAAGTATTTGCGGCATTGAGCAGCCGCTTGCGGATGGGAATAGACTTTCTCAATGTCTTTGAAGCCGGTTTTGGAAGGCGCGATTAAATTATGGTGGATGTTGCTGACGATTTCCTGCTGAATGAGCACTTTGGAGTCGAATACCAAGGTGTCCAAAGTTACATTAACCGAGCCCTCGATAGAATTTTCAACCGGCACGATTCCGGTGCTAATCTTATTTTCATCAACGGCTTTTATGACTGCCTGAGCCGATGGGTAAGATAATAAAGTATTGTTTTTTATTTTAAGGGCTTTGACAATCGCCTCTTCGCTAAATGTGCCCCTGGGCCCTAAAAACCCGATTTTCGACATAACTCTCCTGCTAAATTTAACTTTAACTTAACCGAAAACGCCTTTTCATGCAAATGATTTGGCTTTTTCGTATAATAACTAATACCATGGTCAATAAACTGCCGCATGTGAGCATAGAAAAACCAACAGTAAGCACCAGGCCCAGTTGGGAAGAGTACTTTTCCAAAATAGTGAACGAAGTTTCAACGCGCTCGACGTGCTTGCGCCGCCAAACCGGTGCTTTGATTGTCCGCCAAAAGAGAATCTTGGCTACCGGTTATAACGGCGCCCCCAGCGGACTGGCCCATTGCAGTGAAGTCGGCTGTTTGCGCGAGCAAGAGAACATAGCCTCCGGAGAGCGGCATGAGCTATGCCGCGGGTTGCATGCCGAGCAAAACGCCATTCTGCAAGCCGCCCGGCATGGTATCGATATTTCCAGGAGTGCCATCTTCTGTACCCACCATCCATGCGTTTTATGTGCTAAAATGCTAATTAACGCAGGGATTGAAACTATCTACCATAAAGAAGGCTACCCTGACAAACTAGCCAAGGAATTATTGGCGCAGGCTGGGTTAAAAGTAATCCAACTTTAAATTCAAAAAATAATGATTATTCACCTTATTGCGTTTTTAAGTGCTTTTTTAATTGCTTTGTTTTTAACGCCGAGAATTATTTCTTTTGCCCGCTCGATTGGCGCTCTTGATTATCCGGCTGAGCGCTCTATCCATAAAAAGGCGGTTCCCAGGCTTGGCGGGCTGGCTATTATTTTGGCTTTCGGAGTCAATATTGCTGCCTACCTGGTCTTTCGGATAGTAATCAAGAGCTTTAACTTTTCCGTTTATTGGCAGCAAAATAAGCCCATAGCCGGCATTCTTATCGGCGCTTTTATTATTTTTGCCGTCGGCGTGATAGACGATATTTACGACGTAAGTCCGGCTTTCAAATTTAGCGGCCAGATTATTGCTGCTCTGGCGGTTGTTTTTTTCGGAGTTACGGTTGATTTTATCGGCTCTCCGAGCGGGGAATTAATCAGCATTCCCTATTGGATGGGGGCCTTTATGGCCGTTTTCTGGATTGTAGCTTTGACTAACACCATTAATTTTATCGACGGCCTCGACGGGCTGGCTTCGGGTGTAGCAGCCATAAGCGGCATAGCTCTTTATATTATTGCGATAGATACCGGCCGGACGGACATAGCCTTGTTGCTGGCTATCCTAGTCGGCAGCCTATTCGGTTTTTTGAAGTATAATTTTCACCCGGCCAGGATATTCATGGGCGACTCCGGCAGCATGTTCCTTGGTTTCTTTCTCGGGGCGGTGACCGTGCAAAGTGCCGCGAAGAGTGCGGCAACTATGGCTCTGCTGGTACCTATTGTCATCATGGGAATCCCTATTTTCGATGCCGCCTACGCTATTTGGCGCCGCTTTATCAACCGGCGGCCGCTTACTCAAGCTGATAAAGAACATATTCACCATCTTCTTTTGCATAAAGGCCTCTCTCACAAGCGAGCCGTTTTGCTGATTTACGTCTGGACTTTTATTTTAAGCGCAGTCGGTATTTCATTGCGTTTTGTCGGCGGCAGTAGTCGTATAATAATACTGGTATTATTTTTGCCGGTAAGCTTCCTGCTGGCCTATTATTCAGGTCTGCTTGATTGGCTGGTAAGGAAGATTGAGCGGCAGTGAAAATCGCGCTCGAGTAAACGTATGGAATACATTATCGATGGGGGTTATCCTCTTTCCGGGACAATTGAAATAAGCGGCGCCAAAAATGCCGCCCTCAAGCTCATGGCGGCTTCTTTACTCACTAGCCAAGAGATTATCCTCGAAAATGTTCCCTTAATCGAGGATGTATTTACCATGTCGGAGGCTCTTAAGAGCTTAGGGGCCGAAGTCGAGATAGGTCCAAATACAATTCGTATTCGGGCCAAGGAACTGACTAATTGTACGGCTCCCTACACTCTTGTAAGCAAAATGCGGGCTTCGATTTTGGTAATGGGACCTTTATTGGCCCGGCTGGGACGCTCAAAGGCGGCTATGCCCGGAGGGTGCAAGATCGGCCTAAGGCGCATCGATTTTCACATAAAAGGGCTGGAGGCTTTAGGGGCCCAAATAAGTCTGGAGCACGGCTTTATTGATGCCAAAGCCTCTCAGTTGCGGGGCTGCCGGATAAGGCTGGATTTTCCGAGTGTCGGTGCTACCGAGAATTTGCTTATGGCAGCGGTTTTGGCCCAAGGTGAGACCGTAATTAAAAATGCGGCCAGGGAGCCTGAGCTGGCCGATTTAGCCGATTTTCTAAATTCACTCGGGGCCAAGATAAAAGGTGCTGGCACAACCACTATTTTTATCGAGGGCGTTAAGAGGCTAAAGGGAGGCAAATACCGCGTTATTGCCGATAGGATTGAAGCCGGCACTTTTTTAGTCGCCGGTGCTCTGGCAGGGGAAAACCTTAAAATAACCGGATTTAGGCCTGAGTGTCTGCCGGTTACCCTGGATAAACTGAAAGAAACCGGGGCGGTGCTTCGCTTATATGAAGACGGCGTGAGTATAAGCCGGGCTAATCCTATAAAACCTTGCAACCTGGTTACTTTGCCTTACCCGGGATTTCCTACCGATTTGCAAGGTCCTTTTATGACTCTGCTTTGTAAAGCAAGCGGCCAAAGCGTTATTACGGAAAATGTTTTTGAAGGTCGCTTTTTGCTGGCTGAGGAATTGGCGAAAATGGGAGCGAAGATAAAGATTAACGGTCACCGGGCCTTAATCAGGGGCGTTGATAAACTTCATAGCGGGCAAGTATTGGAAGCGCCCGATTTAAGAGGCGGGGCGGCCCTGGTGCTGGCTGGCTTGGCCGCGCAAGGCACAACTACTGTACAAAGTATTACTCACATTGACCGGGGCTACGAAAAATTCGAACAAAAACTCACTTCAGTCGGAGCCCAAATCAAACGCGAAAAAAAGAGTTGAATGCTTTTGTGGCATTAGTCTTTGATGGCTGTTAGAATAGCTCCTAGGTGAGGCAGTGTCTTTAATAGTGCAAAAATACGGCGGCGCCTCTGTTGGCGACACGGCGCTTATAAAGAAGGTGGCCGCCCGTATCGTAAAAACAAAAAATAAAGGAAACAACGTCATAGCGGTTGTAAGTGCCTTGGGCAATACAACTGACGAACTAAAGCAAAAGGCGTTTTCCTTAAATCCCGATCCGCCCGAAAGGGAGATGGATGCTTTGCTCTCGACGGGGGAGCAGGTTTCCAGCGCCTTGCTGGCAATAGCTATCTCTAAGTTGGGTGTGGAAGCGGTTTCCTTTACCGGGGCCCAAGTCGGCATTTTGACCGACGGGGCTCATACCAAAGCCAAAATCGTTGATATTAAAACTGAGCGTCTCCAAAAAGAGCTGGCCAAAGGCAACATAGTGATCGTAACCGGTTTTCAGGGAGTTACTCTTGATAATGACATTACGACTTTAGGGCGGGGCGGCTCTGACACTACGGCCGTCGCCCTGGCTGCGAAACTAGGTGCCAAAACTTGTGAAATCTACACGGACGTCGACGGCGTATATACGGCCGACCCCAACTTAGTGGGCAGTGCCCGTAAACTGAAAGCTATCTCTTATGAAGAGATGCTTGAGGCGGCGGTTAGCGGCAGCAAGGTTTTGCAGCTCCGTTCGGTAGAATACGCCAGGCGTTATAATGTAAAATTGCATGTTCGTTCCAGTTTCTCCGATAATAATGGTACTTTAGTTAAGGAGGCAGACTCTTCTATGGAAAAAGCCATAATAAGTTCCATTTCTCATAGCATTGGCGAAGCCAAGATAACTTTATCCGGTGTGCCTGATAAACCCGGCATTGCCGCCTTGGTTTTCGGCTCCCTAGCCAAGCGTAATGTTAATGTAGATATGATTTTGCAGAATGTAAGCGAAAAGGGCTCAACCGATATTTCCTTTACCGTTGAGGAAGACGATCTAAGAAATGCCGGCAATGTTATGAAAGAAGTGGTTAAGGAATTGAAAGCCAAGGGCTATGATATAGACACTGATATTGCCAAAGTTTCCCTGATCGGAGCCGGCATGAAAAGCCACCCGGGCGTTGCTGCTACCATGTTCAAGGTGTTGGCGGATAACCGCATCAATATTGATATGATAAGTACCTCTTCGATAAAAGTTTCTTGTGTTATCAGGGCAGGCCAAGTTAAAAAGGCCGTTAACGCCCTGCATAAGGTCTTCGGCTTGGAAAAATCCTGATATGAGTAATAAAGAAGTTAAGGTTGCGATAGTTGGAGCTACCGGTGTTGTCGGCCAGGAAATGGCCCGCGTTCTTGAGCAACGCAATTTTCCGATAAAAGAAATAAAGTTTTTAGCTTCAGAGCGCTCAGCCGGAAGGCGCATTACATTCAGGCGAAAAGGCTACTCGGTAGAGCCACTTGATAAGGACAGTTTTAAGGCAGTAGACATAGCTCTTTTTTCCGCGGGCTCTTCGGTTAGCAAAGAACTCTCGCCAATCGCTGCCAAAGCCGGATGTTTGGTTATCGATAACAGTAGTGCTTTCAGGATGGATAAAGACGTCCCGCTGATAGTTCCGGAGGTAAATCCGGAGCAGATTGCCGAAAACAAAGGGATTATTGCTAACCCCAACTGCTCAACTGTCCAGATGGTGGTCGTTCTCAAGCCTTTACATGATTTTGCCCAGATAAAAAGAATAGTGGTAACTACTTTTCAGGCGGTCTCCGGAACCGGCAAAGATGCGGTTATGGAATTAAAGAGCCAGCTTGAAGCCTATTGCCGGCACGAGGATATTAAGGCCGGCGTATATCCTCACCAGATTGCCTTAAATGTGCTGCCTCACATAGATATTTTTCTGCCCGACGGTTCAACCAAGGAAGAAGAAAAAATGGTGAAGGAAACGCAAAAGATTCTGGATTCCAAAATAAAAGTCAGCGCAACCACTGTTAGGGTGCCTGTTTTCGTGGGCCACAGCGAGTCCGTTAACATAGAGACCGCCAAAAAACTGACTCCGGATAAAGCCAGACAATTGCTGGGGGCCGCTGATGGAATCGAGGTAATCGATGAGCCGGAAGAAAATAAATACCCGATGCCGGTTTTTGCCGGGGGCACCGATAGCTGCTACGTCGGCCGCATCAGAAGCGACAACTCAATTGAAAACGGCTTAAATTTGTGGGTAGTGGCCGATAATCTGAGAAAAGGCGCAGCCTTAAACGCAGTTCAAATTGCCGAATTAGCTTTAAGGAAGAATTTGATTTAATTAGTAATTAAATCGAGTTTTTTGAGCTTGTTATTGATGTTGCTGGTGTCGGTTTGGTATAGAGCGGCCAGCATCTTCAAATCATCCTGGCGAATAGTTATTACCTCTACATTGAAATCTTCACGCTGTTTTTTGATGCCGCCGATATAATTTTTTAGCAAACCAACATCTTTGCCCGACAGTTTATTAAGATTAACCAGGTTAATCTTAATTCCGCCCTTAGCAGAATCTTTTTTTGCTTCGCTACGAGTTTCGGTTTCGGTGCCTCCGTTGCCGATTAAATAATCGACGGGCACATTAAAAAAAGTGGCCAGTTCAAAAAGCCGGGGAATGGAAATGACTCTTTCTCCACGTTCGTATGCACCAAGAATGGATGCCTTAACTTTACCTTTTGTGTTTTTTTCAACAGCTTTAAGGCTAAAGTTATTTTGCATTCTGACTTTTCTAAGACGTTTTCCTACGACTAGTGTTTGGTCCATCCATGCACCATCCTTTGTTTACGGTACTTATAGCTAATTATAGCCTAGGTAAAGCAAGTAAGCAAGTATTTTAACTAACTTATACTACCAGATTAACAACTATATTACCATCTTTTAGCTACACCTGTCAGTTGCTCTAGAAACCAGCGTAGGAACTTTCTCATTTGGCTAGCTTTGCCAGACTAAACCGGCTGGCGAGCGGTTTTCTGACCTCTGAATCCTTGAGAACAATAATCACTTTAACTTGGCTGCCGAACCCGAAAGAGCGGATTTTAACTTTGTCGGCCAGGGATCTGACAATTACCAGGCCTACATGCAAACTTTTGCTTTTGTTTTTACGGAAGCCGTTTCCGCAATCTCTTACCGCAATACTGAGCCTGTTGGAGTTTAATTTTACTTTGAGGACAAAATTTTTCTTTTTGTTTTGGCAGTAGGCGTGTTTCACGACGTTTGTTACTATCTCGCTGGTTATGGTTTTGGCATCCAATAACCGTTTTCCCTTGCAGCCAAACTGCTGGCAGCTTTCAAAAACCCAATCCCTGGCAAGCGCGACATTTTTTGGCTTGGCTGCTAATACTAGTTTTGCTTTCATTGCTGCCTCCTATAGTGTGATTGCTTATTTAATTAGTACCCACTTTGACTTTAATCTAATCGCTTTCTTGCTCGTTTAAAAAGGCCCTTGAGTGGAAAAAGCAAAGTAGGAGGATAAGGGCTTGGAGCTGAATAACATAAGTGACCATATTAAAAAAAATAGTTGGGACATTATTGAAGCCTGGATTTCTTCGGTACTCGCAGACGAGGAAATCGAAACGAGCCACCATTTATCCAAATTTGACCTAATTGACGGAATACCGTTGGTTCTGTTGGCGGTTTCGAAGAATATTACTGGTCCTATTCAAGAAGAACTCTCCAAGGAAGGCTTATTCGGCACAAAAGTTTCCAACCAGGGCAAAACAAGGTTAAAGCAAGGCTATAATCTGCGCGAAGTTTTCCGGGAGTATATGTGGCTCAGGGAGCAAATATTTGCCTACCTTAAGGGTAAAGACATCCTTTCCGAGAAAGAATACCTTTTACACAGCCGTCTGGACAGGGCTTTGGACGAGCAGCTTTTGATTACGATTAATACTTTTACCGAGCACTATACCAAGCAGTTGAAGGAAAGAGCTTTTACTGACTCGCTGAGCGGCTTGTATAATAGGAGGGCTTTTTTCGATTTATTAGACAAAGAGCTCAAAAGGGCTAAAAGATACGGTCATCCGCTCGCCCTTATGATGCTGGATTTGGATAATTTCAAGCAATATAATGACCGGCTTGGCCACTTGGCGGGCGACAATTATCTTAAAGAATTCGGGCATTTTTTGGCCGAATATAGCCGGACAACTGATATTGCCAGCCGTTTCGGCGGAGATGAATTTGCCATCGTGCTGCCTGAAACAACTCTTGATGAAGCAATTGAAGTGGCAGAGCGAATTCAATCATCTTTCAAAAAAAATCCCAAGCTGCAAACGGACGTTGCTAATATCGGCATAAGTATAGGTATAGGTATAGACGGCAAAAGGAAAGCGCTGGAAATCTATAATCTGACTGATAAGTTACTCTATGAGGCTAAGCGGCGGGGTATCAACAAAATAGTCACTGAAAGCCGGCCGGAAAAAGCAGCATGAGATGGATAAGAGCGATTTCTCTCAGGCATTTCAAGCGCTATCGTCATATCATCAGTGTTTTTTCAAAATATGGCTTAAAAGAATTTGCTTCTTTTGTGCAAGCTTTTCGTCCCATTAGTCCGGCTACTGCGCCAAGGGCTCAAAAGAAAGTGGCTGAAAACCTCCGGCTGGCCTTGCAGGATTTGGGCCCCACTTTTATAAAAGGTGGCCAGCTTTTAAGCTCGCGGGGCGATTTGCTCCCCCAGGTCATGATTGAGGAGCTGCAAAAACTGCTCGACCACGTAGAGCCGGTGGACTTCAGCTTGATACGCGGGTTGATAGAAGAGGAATACCGCGAACAGATGGAGTCTGTTTTTAACTTTGTGGAAGAAGAGCCTCTGGCCTCGGCGTCTCTGGCCCAGGTTCATAAAGCTCAGCTAAAAAACGGCCAAGTGGTTGTCTTAAAAGTGCAGCGTCCGGGGATTGCCCGGCTTATTTCTACCGATATGGATATTTTTTACGATTTTGCCGGCGCCTTACAGGACAGAATTTCCTTTTTACGGGCCTATAATCTGAGCGAATTGGTAGCTGAATTTGATAACGATTTAAAAAAGGAATTGGATTTTGAGCTTGAAGGCCAAAATATGCGAATAGTCGCCAATAACATGAACGAGTTCGAAGGTTTTAAAATCCCCGAGGTTTTTTGGCGCTATACCACCAAGAAAATACTTTGCCTGGAGTTTGCCGATGGGTTTAAGGTAACGGAGAAAGAAAAGCTTGCCAAGGCAGGAGTGGACATTAATAACTTGGCGCTTAAATTACTCGATATATACAATAAGCAGATTTATATTGACGGTTTTTTTCAGGCCGACCCGCACGTGGGAAATATTATTATAAGAGAAGACGGCTTGGTACAGATAGTTGATTTCGGCTCGATCGGCAAGCTGGACGAGACCATGCGAAAAGAGCTTGCCAATTTATTCTTTAATTTTATTTTTAAAGAGGGTGAGCAGGCTACGGAAACACTCCTTATGATGGGAAAACAAAAGCCTCATACCAACTTCGGGGCTTTGAAAAACGATATCAGCGCCTTAGTTGCCGATTACGCGACTATGCCGCCGCAGTATTTCAGTATTGGCCGCGGTTTTCTGGAGCTTAGCCGTTTGGCGGCCAAGCATAGTATAGAAATGCCGTCAGCCTTTACTTCGGTCGGCCGGGCTTTCTTTTTACTTGATTATTTGGCCAAAACGCTTAATCCTGATTTTGATTATGCGTCGTATCTTCTAAACTTTGCGTCGGTGCTACTTTACGAACGCCTGGCGAGTGATTACTCTCCGGCAAAGATCGCTCATAATATCGTTGAAACCTCTAACCTGGTAAGTAATTTTCCTTCCAGGTTGTCTTTCTTTCTCGAGAAGCTATTGAAAGATGAATTCCACGTTATTTTCCGGCATGAGGGCTTGGAGAGGATGACCGAGAGTTTGGAGAGGGCCGGTTTTTCTATTGCTATTTCTTTTACGGCAGCGGGCTTCACGTTCCTGGGCATATTAATGTATTTGGCAAAATTTATTTTTGCCGCTTATCTTCTTTCATTCTTCGCTTTTATTTTGCTTGCGTATTTGCTTTACCGCATGTTGAGAAAAGTTAACTGGAGATGAATTGGCCGCTTTTCCGCCGCCTTTCTAATCTCCCCACCGCCGTCATTGCGAGGAGGCCGAAGGCCGACGTGGCAATCCCCAACCTCGCGTCATCCCGAGGTGACGACCCTCTCGTCATTGCGAGGCCTGCCAAATAAGGCCGTGGCAATCTCAGAGTATAATCAACTTATGGACAAACAATCATTTGTTTATATTATTACCAATAAAAACAACACTGTATTCATAAACACCTTTTGCTAATGCCATAAAATGTTTAGCCGAAGCGTCAAATAGACGGCCGGTTAAACATCCGCAAATTAATTATTAGATTGTTGTCTCATTTTTGAACCACTGAATCGCTAAAAATGTTTTCAGCGATTCAGCAAATCCCTGAATATCAGGAAATAAAGTAACTCTATTTATATTCATGCGATTTAGTTCTCGCAAGAAATTTCTGCGCACAGTTAACGAGCTGCTGATTTTTATCTGCTTGTGATTTTCCTCATAATCAGTGTGGGCTTTAAGGTTATCTTCAAAGCCTTTCCTAGTATCACCAGGTACCATAAAAAGACCTTGTTGAATACTGAGACGCTCGTTAAGCCTAAATGGATTCACCGGATGGATAAGTAGTTTAGGATTATTTTGCAAATGGTCGAATAGTGCACGGCGATTTAAATACTCTTCATTCTTATTAGCTAAAGTACACTTCTTTAATTTATTGATCCGTTGGCGTATTTTTATCTTTTCCCACGGCGTAAGCATGTTAAAGCCATCAAAAGCATCTTGCTTGAGAGCATGAACGATGCAAACATTATCATTTTCGCTCAGCTCGTCATCCCATTCAGCATTTTCAATCGCAAAAAATAGCGCGACGAAAAAAGAGTAATTCCAGTCAAGCAGTCTCACCGGAGCCATATAATGTCGCATTAGGGCAAGCCATTCGAGCGTATCGTTATCGTCAGGGATATCTCTAGCATAGTGATGAAGCTTTCTTTTGAATTCACGAAGTAAACGCTGCTCCAGCTCTGGCATTCGATCTAATGTGCCGAACGATTTTTTTGTTTCGCGCTCTAAGCTGGTAGTTAGCGCAGGAAATACTTTGTGTTCCCCGCGAAATATCCAATCCGTACCTTTGCCCGGCAAAACTGTCGGAAAATTATTGCGGCAATAACATACTAAATCGTTCCAGTTATCATAAATTATTTCACTTTCTTCAGCCATAAACACCTAATTAATTTAGTTTAAGCAGTAGGTTCGGCTACGATAAAAACGTTCGCTGGAATGATTGCTAAATGCTAGCCTTCTTTACTCCAGCTTTTACCAATGGGCTAAAAACTTTCCTAAAGATTAGAAGTTTCTCTATTTGCCACTTAAGTATCTGCTCCAAATCCATAGCGCTATTGTCTATTGAACCTGTACGGTTTACAGCAATACGAGACGCGCGTTTTTCGTTAAGCCGTTCCCATTTCAGCTCAAACCCACACTCGTTCTCAATAACTTCTTTTTGTCTATGCAGCCAATCGAACAGAGCTTTATTTTTCTCTGAGTCACCCATATCAATATAGAGCTCAACCTGCGCTTTTTCGTTTTTAACAAAAACGGCGCTTATAGCAACACCGGAAGTTCCCGACGAGAAAGCATACCAATTTTGAGGCTGCGCAATTCTGGCACTGGTAAACTTATATTTGTCTCTCAACTCATCTATGAGTAATTGGAAGTATTGTTTATATGCTTTGCCTTTGGTTGAGATGCTGCCAGTCGCTTGGCTCCTCTTCGACTTCTGCCACTCATTCGGAAACACTACTGGCTTGAAATTATAGGCAGGAGCCGAATCGTCAATTCGTAGCAATTCTACGACTACACCAAAAAACTGAGTGTCAATATCGGTTCTTTGGTTTAGCCATTCAAGTGTTTGCCTATGTTCATCCCTTATGGATTCGGCAACCCAGATGATGACAGATGCACCAAAACCAGCCGAATAGGTAAGCAATTTACCAAGATGATCATGATCAGTTTGTGTCAACTGGTTTTCAACAACAACTGAATGATTAGTCCCCAAGTCCTTTGCCAAAAGATCAAGTGAGAAATCTCCAAAGCTTGCTTCCTTTGTCTCAAGCTCGAGCTCCATTCCCAAAGCTTCGCCAAGCTCTTTTATATTGTCGGCAAGCCAAGGAGTAAAATCTCTGGCTTCATTCGGCCATCCTTCACGTAGGTTAAGCTGCTTTATTTTGCTCAGTTTTTCATCTTTCTTCTACTATATCAATCATTCGTTAAAATATTAAGCAGTTGTTACTATTGACGAAGAGATTGCCACGCCCTGGATAGGCTGGGGCTCGCAATGACGTCTTGTTGATAGATTGCCACGCCTCCTTCGGAGGCTCGCAATGACGGCGTGGGAGTTAACTGGAGATGAATTGGCCGGTTTTCCGCCGCTTTTCTAATTTTCTTAGGACAAAGGAGATAATCTCGGCGGCAATGTTTTTGCCGGTTGCTTCCTCAACTCCCGACCAAGCCGCCGAGCCGTTAAGCTCGAGGATGTATGTTCGGCCGTTACCGCTTATGAAATCGATACCGCTGTAACTCAGACCGATAATTTGGCTGGCCTTAACCGCCAAATCTCTCAGGTTCTTGCTTAGCTCGATTTTTTGAGCTTTGGCGCCTTGAAAGATGTTGCTCTTCCAGCCTTCTTGCGCCTGCCTCTCGATTACCGCGCTGACATGGTCATCGATTACAAACACTCTTTTATCCCGCCCGCCGGCTTCGACGTATTGCTGGACATTCACGGAGCCGTAATTATCGATGAAGGCGGCAATCTCCTGCTCGGGGTTTTGAAGTTCGCTCAGCCTCAATACATCTTCTCCCAGCTGACCGTATAGCGGTTTGATGATGGCATCGCAAAAGCGGGAGGCGAACCGAAAAGCTTTGGCGGGCTCCTGGGTTGAGAGACTTTCCACTACCGGTAATCCGTAGAGGGAAAGAAGATAATGAGTTAAGGCTTTACTCTCGGAAATTTGCAGGGACTGGCAGGAATTTACCAGCAAAACACCTGATTGCTGTAATTGACTCAGCAGATCAAATTGCAGATCGGTATCGAAATTTCCATCCAAATGCCGCACAATCAGAGCGTCTAAATCATAGAGACTTATTTTACCTGCCTTAATAAGCGGCGTATTACGGCTTATTGTAAGCTCTAATTCTCTGGGCCGGATGTAATAGGCATTAGCACGGTTGCTGGCTTCTTCGAAAAGCTCAGCCGAATGGAAATCTTCTTCCAGGTTATCAGTTAGTATGCCGATTCTGTACATAAACATGTAGGGACGGACTTGTGTCCGTCCCCGGTTAGAATCTACATTGCTTGTTTGCCTTTTTGAATAAGCTGACGAACTTTTTGACCGCCCTTGTGACCTATCTCTTGGTAAAACGGCCGGCCATACTTATTACGCACTGCCAAGCCGCCTTTGCGGCCGGCTTCTTGAACCGATAATTGACCTTTACGTGCCAAAGTAATTCACCTCCTACATTGCTTGTTTGCCTTTTTGAATAAGCTGACGAACTTTTTGACCGCCTTTGTGACCTATCTCTTGGAAAAAAGGAGAACCGTATTTTTGCTTTACTGCCGAGCCGCCCTTTTTACCACCCTTGCGGCCAATGGCTTCAAAGAATTCGTGACCATATTTTTGACTAACTTTTAAGCCTCCGCGGCGCCCGGCCTCAGAGACTGATAATTTACCTTCTTTAGCCAAAACGAACACCTCCTTATCAGGAGTTTCCCCGCTTTTTTTCGTTTTAAACAAGGCTTGTGGGGGAGAAACAAGTAAATGAAGAAAATCAGGTTGGCGGCAGCCGGCGATTTGCATATCCACGAAAAATCGGAAGATTTATTTAAGCCTGCTTTTAGAAACCTTCATGAACAGGCTGATATCTTTGCCTTAGCCGGGGATTTAACCGCTTCAGGGGCCTTAAAAGAAGTGCGCGTTCTTCTGCACGAATTAAAGCCGGTTAAAATTCCGATAGTCGCCGTTCTAGGCAATCACGAATTTCATAACCGCAAACAAGAAAAAATCAGGCAGATTTTGCAGGAAGAAGGGATTCATTTACTTGACGGCGGTTGTGTTCAATTTGAGATAAACGGTTTGAGTGTCGGATTTAGTGGCGCTAAGGGCTTTCTGGCCGGCTATGATAAAAGAGCCATTCCTGATTTTGGCGAGCAAAGTTTACGGGTACTGGTAGACGAGCTTTTCCATGAAATGCATAAGATGCGCGAAGGCTTAAGGAGTTTGCAAACGGATATCAAGGTGCTTTTAATGCATTACTCGCCCACCCGGGACACCATCAAGGGAGAGCATCCGGAGATTTACGCTTTTTTGGGCAGTCATGTTCTGGGATTACCGGCCGATGAGTTTGGAGCCGACTTAGTCTTGCACGGGCATTGTCATTACGGAGTGGAGCAAGGATTCACTGAAGGCGGTACGCCTGTCCGAAATGTTTGCGTTCCAGTCTTAAAGAAACCCTACACAGTCTACGAACTGCCCCTCGGCTAGGCGGCTTTGGGCAGTACCATATTCATCAATCTTCCGATGACCCAGTCTGGAACATAATACGGTGGAACTTCGGTTTGGACAAAGAGCAGGAAACTAAGCACTCTTTTGGGATTGGTGTTCGCTCTCTGCACGATGTAGGGCCAGTCCAGTTTTTCATGGACGGCCGTTAAAACGGAAATGGCATCATACCAGTCGGCCGGCCTTATCTCCTTTAACGCGTAGATCTTTACCATAATTAAATCTTCGGGAGAGATAACCCGGAATTGATGGCCGGCAATATTAAGCTTGATGGAGCGCTTGAATATTTCACCGGTCAAGACAAAATCGCCTTTGGCCTGGAAGATTAAATCAACCAATATTCCCTCTTTGCGGGCCTGAAAAAGCCAGTTCTCATCGGTTCTGGTGGTGGTCCAGCCGGCTTTAAGAAGGGCGATAAGGGCGTCATTAGCCCCCGCCGGATCTATCAGGAGGTCGATGTCTTTGGTTTTACGCTTGCGGCCGTAGGCCCAAACTGCAATACCGCCAAAGACAACGTAATTAATGTGAAGATTGTCGAGAATGTCGGTTGCTTCCTTGAAAATACGGAAGTCCTTTTCCATAAATTGTTCCATTAAAGGAATTTACCCCAAAGGGTGAGGGGTGAGACGCTCTTAGGCGGCTTGAGCGGCTTCGCCGATAGCGAACCTTCTGATACCTTCGGCCAGCCGGGCCAGTTTTTTATCAGCCAAGTAGTGGATCGTTCCCACCGGATAAGTTCCGTCGGCTTGTTTTTCTCCAGCTTGCTTTCCGGTTAATAGCTCGATTCCCTCGTCGATGGTTTTGGCGGCCCATATGTGGAATTTACCTTCTCTTACGGCTTCAATTATCTCGTCTTTAAGCATTAAATTTTTGACGTTGGACTCGGGAATCATTACTCCCTGGTCTCCGGTTAAGCCCTTTTCCTTGCAAGTTCTGAAAAAGCCTTCGATTTTGGCGTTCACGCCGCCGATCGGCTGGACTTCACCCATCTGGTTAACCGAGCCGGTTATGGCGACATCTTGTCTTAACGGCACACCGGCCAAAGAGGAGAGAATGGTGTAGAGCTCGGTACTGGAGGCGCTGTCTCCTTCAATTCCGCCGTATTCCTGCTCGAAAGTAAGGCTCGCATTTAAGGTGAGCGGCCTCTCTCCTCCGTATTTACCTTCCAGATAGCCGCTTAAAATCATGACGCCTTTGTTGTAAACCGGCCCGCCGAGTTTTACTTCCCGCTCGATGTTGATTACGCCTTTGCGCCCCATGCCTATTGTGGCTGTAACTCTTGAAGGCTTACCAAACATATAATCGCCTATTTGCATTACCGAAAGCCCGTTGGCCTGGCCGACTTTGGCTCCGGTCGTATCGATAAAGTAGGTATTTCGCTTTATGGCGTCTTGGATTTTTTCTTCAATCATATTCGAGCGGAAGACTTTGTGGTCTACGGCATTTTGAACGTCTTTGGCGGTCACGTGTTCGTTGCCGTTTTGCGAGGCCCAGTAACTGGCCTCGCTTACCGCATCGCCTATTTCCTGAAAACGGGTAGAGAGTTTTTGCTGGTCTCCGGCTAGCCAGGAGCCGAATTCAACGATTTTGGCGACAGCAGAGGGGTCGAAATGCTTGAGCTTTTTATTCTGCACCTGGCTTGATACAAATTGGGCGTACTTTTCTATTTGCTCGTCGTTTCTCTCCATATCCGTATTGAAGTCGGCCTTAACTTTGAATAATTTTCGGAAATCTTCATCCAAATACCAAAGCAACATGTAAATGTAAGGGCTTCCCAGGATAACGATTTTCACATTCAAGGGAACAGCTTCCGGCCTGATAGTTGCAACCGGAACGGCTCTAAACTGCTCACCCATATTCTCTATTTTTATCTCTTGCTGCTGGAGTGTTCTTTTAAGGGCTTGCCAAGAGAAAATATTCGTTAAAAGGTCATAGGCTCTGATGATAAGGTAACCGCCATTGGCCCGGTGGATGGCTCCCGATTTTATCATGTCAAAATTAGTTACCGCCGCTCCCAGTTCCGGCCGGTATTCGATTTTTCCAAAAAGGTTGTAGTAACTGGGATTTTCCTCGAAAATAACCGGCGCCCCTTTTGCGCCGCTATTGTTAACCAGAACATTTACCTGGTAGCGCTCGAAGGAAGGAGGCCGCCCCATCAGCTCGAGGCCGGGAATGGCCGCTTCTTTGGCTTTGCCCTTGAAGTCTTTCAGATGAGCGATTATGTCTTTTTCGACCTGCTGCAAATATTCGGAGATTTTAGGAAATTGGCTGTATTTATTACGGATTTCATCCAAAAAGTGGCCGATGGCAAATAAGGCGATTTCCTTATCCAATTCCTTGACCTCGCCTTTAGCGTCCTTTTCTTCTTGCCTCAGGTGGCGCAGGAGTTCGTTTATTTTTTCCTGCACTTTTTCCTCTTTATCTTGCATTTGCTTTCTTTGAGTTTCGTTAAGTTTGGCGAACACTTCTCTTTTTATGGGCTTGCCCTTAACAAGAGGAATAGTGACGATTCCGGCGGTGGTTATTTCCACCGCAAAACCTTCTTCAGCCGCTTTTTCCTGCATTTCCGTGAGGGCTTTGTCCCTGTCTTCCTGAAAACGGTTGAGTATTTGAGTGCGCCTTTGGTCGTATTCTTCGCTCTCGAAGGCCCTGGGGATTTCATTTTTGGCTCCCTCGATAAGCTCGGTCATGTCCTTGGCGAATTCGTTGGCTTTTCCCGGAGGGAGAGTTATGGCTAAAGGCTCGTCCTGATTTTTGAAGTTATATACATAAGCCCAGTCATTCGGCGGTGCTTGCTTATCGGCGATTTCCTGGATAAACGATCTTACAGTTGTTTCTTTGCCGGTACCGACGGGCCCGGCCGCGTAAATATTGTAGCCTTGAGTTTGAACGCCGGTCCCGAACTCAAGAGCGCCAACAGCCCGCTCCTGACCGATAGTACCTACAAGGGGCTCGACATCGGATGTGCTCTTGAATTTAAAAAAAGCCGGCTCAACTATTCCTTTTAAATTCTCAATCGTAATTTTCAAATGAGAGTTATCCATTTAATGTTGTCCTCATGAAAGATAGATATCCCGAGACGCTGTGTTTTAATCTCAGGACTGGAGCATTTTTTTGGAGCGCAGGAGGCGGTGGTATTGAATGGCAAAGCGGTGGGCTTCATCGCGGATTTGTTGCACTAAATTAAGGGCGGGGCTGTCTTTTGAAAGCCGAATGGCTTCTGGCCTAGAAGGGATAAAAAGTTCTTCTTCTCTTTTAGCCAAAGAAGCAACGGCGGGGACTGTCCCCTGGCCAATTGGGTGGGGACTGTACCCAAAAAACTGGTCCAAAACCGCTTTTGCTGCTGAAAGCTGGCCCTTGCCGCCATCAACCAGAATTAAATCGGGCTTGGTTTTAAAACTTATATCGTCTGATTTTGTTAAGCTTTTCAGGCGCCGGGCGACAACCTCGGCGAGCATCTGGTAATCGTTAATTCCCTCGTCAAACCTTACTTTAAATTTGCGGTAGTGGGCCTTATTTGACTTGCCGTTTTCAAAAACGACCATACTGCCCACCGCCGAAGTACCGGCAATATTGGAAATGTCAAAGCACTCGATGCGATAAGGCATTGCCGTTAAGCTCAAATTTTCTTTTATTTCTTTCAGGGCTTTAAGCAGCTTTTCGCTCTCCACCTGGAGCTTTTTCAAATGAAAATCCAGGTTATGCCCGGCGTTTTTAGAGGCTAGTTCGACCAGCCGTTTTTTCCGGCCCCGAAGCGGTTTTTTAATGTAAACGTTGGTTTTTCTAAGCTGTTTCAGCCAAAGCTCGAGTGTTTGAGTATCTGAAAGTTCCTGGCTGACGAGCACTTCTTTGGGAATAAAGCTCGTTGCGTGATAGTAATGCTTGATGAAAGAAAGCAACGGCTGCATCTCCGCTTTTTTCTGGAAACAAAAGCTTTCGCTGCCGATAAGCTTTCCGCCCCGGACCATAAATAAGGCCACGGCGGCGTAACCGCCTTTAAAAGCGGTGCCGAAGACATCCAAATCCCCGCCGTCATCGCCGGCTACGTTTTGTTTATCCAGTATTGCCTGCGCCGCTAAAATCCGGTCTCTTAGCCGGGCCGCCTTCTCGAAATTGTTTTCGTCAGAAGCGGCCTTCATTTGCGCTTTAAGCAGCTTTAGAGTGCCGGCTCCTCTGCCCTCAAGAAAATCGATAACGTTTTTTACCACTGCCCGGTATTCTTCAGGCGAGACTTGCTGGCTGCAAGGGGCCAAACATTTATCGATATGATAGTTTAAGCAGGGAGAATAGGTAATTTTGCCGCCTTTCAGTTGCCGGTGGCTCTTGCGGCCAGGAGCCGAATCGCGGCAAGTTCTTAAGAGAAAAACAGACCTTAGGGTGTCTAGTGTTTGCCTTAAAGCGCCGGCGCTAACGTAAGGGCCATAATATTTAACTCCTTTTTTGTGAGCCTCCCTGGTGATGGCAATTCTGGGGAACTCATCGTCAAGCGTAATGGCAATGTAGGGGTAGCTTTTATCATCTTTGAAATCGATGTTAAAAGCCGGCCGGTGCTTCTTTATCAGGTTCAGTTCAAGAATTAAGGCCTCGACTTCATTTCCGGTTACCACAAACTCAACTGTGGCGATGCGGGGAACCAGTTGGCTGGTTTTAAGGTCGGCGTGCTCTTTTTGAAAATAGGAATTGGCCCGTTTATACAAGTTTTTCGCTTTGCCAATATAGAGGATTTCCTCTTTTTTGTTCTTGAATATATAAACACCCGGTCTTTTCGGCGCATTTTTTAGCTTAAAATTCAATGATTGGCTCATAAGCCCATTATAACATCGGTGTTTTGGGTATAAACAAAAACATAATGCATTTTGTAGACGGCTCTTTTGGAGTTTTCGGCTGGATAATGATGATAAGCATGATAATTGTCAGCCTGTTATTTCTGGCTCTTTTGGCAGTAGGCCTGGTTTATCTTATTCGCTACTTGGGAGCGAGTAGTGCGGCGGCAGCGCCGGCGGCCGGAGAGCCGCTGGAAATAGTCAAAAAGCGCTATGCTAAAGGGGAAATCACTAAAGAGCAGTATGAAGAGCTGAAGAAAGAATTGTCAGAGGGATAATATTTTCACTATCTCGACTAAAGATTTAATTTTGAAGTCAGCTACGTCTTCAATTTCTTCGTGCATAGGGTTTATGGCAAAGGCCAGGCCGCTGTTCTGAAAAAGAGGTAAGTCGCCTTTGGTGTCGCCGACAGTCATCACCTGATAAGGTTTAATCTTCAATTCTTTCAGCAATTTTTTATAAATCGGCAGTTTGCCGTTATAGGAAACGTTAATGCCAACCTCGCCGGTTAAAATACCGCCCTTAACTCCCAGGCTATTTACAAAAATCCTTTTAATGCCAAAATCCTTAGCTATTTTATCCGCTATAACCGAGAGTCCGCCGCTTATTACCGCTATTTTTATCTTTTTGGCAGCTAAAAAGGCCATAAGCTCGTGAATGCCGGGCATGTATTTAACTTTTTGAGAGATTGCCTGTATTTTTTCGAAAGGGATGCCCTTCCATTCAGAGGTATCAAGCGTGGCAAATTCCTCATAGGTTATTCCTCCGGCGATAAACTTGCTCAGATAGCCGAGGCCGGCGCTCTCCCAAGTCCCCAGTTCCTTGTGTATATGCTCCCAACTGCTGGTGGGCCTGGTTAAAGTGCCGTCCATGTCGAAAACAACCAATTTAATGTTACGGCTTGGCGGTAAAGCAATAAAACTGCCGTTTAAACCGGCTGTTCTGGTTAGTTTTTTATGATGCAGATAAGCGGTATAGGCGCTTATCAGGGCATCGAACTGGTGCTTATTAGCGCAAGCCATATTGCTGCAATCCAGCAATTTCTTAATCTCAGGCTGGTTGAAGAGTGGCCTTTGGGCGCTTAAGCCCAGCATAATAGCGCTGCTTCGGGGGTGCACTTCAATTATTTTTGTATTGAGCGGCAGCTTGCTTATGATTTTTTGGGCCCGTATCACAAGTTCCGATAAAAAAGAGGGAGACATTAATCTTAAGCCCCAGCGTATCAACTGTTTTTCAGCCGGCCGAAACCCGGCTTTGATTTCTCCGTCTATCAGCGGAGCATCGATGGCTACGTTATTAACATTCTTTAAGGCTTCGATGATTTGCTCATCGGAGTGTACATTCTTTAATTCGATAAGTTTTGGTTTTGAACCGTTGTTTTTTAGGAGGGCAAGTCCTGAGGGGTTTTTGTCTTTAGCAGCTAAGTCGAGTCCGGCATATATCATAACGCATTATTTACGCCTTCTGGCAAAGCGGGTTTTCTTCAGCAGTTTTTTATGTTTTTTCTTGCGCATTTTCTTGCGCCTTTTCTTGATAACCGAACTCATAGACTAAGACAGGATACAGTAAATTTAACGAATAGGGAATAGCGGACCGAGGGGTGGCGCCGGAAGGAGGGCTCCCGCGCCGCGCGCACCGTTCCAATAGTCGGGTGCACGGGCGGGAAGCCTGCAGGCGACAGGACCCCGAGGCTACTGAATATTTGCTGCTAGGCCTACTTTTTGGTTAAAATGATTGTTTATGAGACGGGTAATAATTTTAAGCCTCATACTAATGCTTTTCTTCTTAGCGGCCTTTGAGGCAGGCAGCCAAAATGAGCAAAAATCGATTGGCGGCTGGCTGCCATATTGGGACCAAAAAGACGTGCTGAACTCTTTCCGGAAGAATAAAGCGACGTTGAACGAGATCTCCCCTTACTGGTACAGGGCTCAGCCGGATGGCAAGGTGGTGCCAATCACCAAACTGAACATTGCCGTTGTTGCCGAAGCCAAGGCCAGCGGTATTAAGGTGATGCCGATGGTTTCTAACAGTTATAACGGGGCGCTTATCAGCAAAATTATCAATAACACTAAGTTGCGGATGGCTCATATAAGGGAGCTAGTTAATAAGGTGGTCAAGCGTAACGTTGACGGCATCGAGCTGGATTACGAAGGCTTATTGCCTAAAGACCGAAAAATGTATAGCCGTTTTATAAAGGTGCTATCCGAAGCCCTGCACAGGCGCGGTAAGCTCTTATCGGTTACCTTGCAATCGAAGGTTAGTGAGCCCGGCAAATCCGAGGGAAGCAAAGCCCAGGATTGGAAAGAAATCGGCAAATATGCCGACAGGTTGCGCATTATGGTTTACGATTTCCATTGGAAAACAAGCGGGCCGGGGCCGATTGCTCCGGTTTGGTGGGTTGAGCAAATCGCCAAACTAGCTAAAGAAGAAATACCAGCCAATAAGGCGATACTGGCCTTCGGGACGTACGGCTATAACTGGTACGGCGACGGTAAGGGTAAAGCGATAAGCTTGGCCGAAGCCAGGGCGCTTGCCAAGCAGTATAAAACGAAAATTCAGCGGGAAGCTAAGTCAAAGGAGCTTTACCTGCGGCTTAAGCCTGGAAAAGCGATGATTTGGATTCAAGACAGCGGCAGCTTGAGGTTAAAGTTGAAGGTTCTCAAAAAATACGGATTAGGCGGAACTTTCTTGTGGCGCTTGGGCGACGAAGACCCGGCCACCTGGCAAGTCCTCCAACAAGAATTACGCTAAGCTGATTCCTTATTCTTTAGTTCATAAAGTAAACTTTGGGGACTGGAAACGTGTTTCGAGGCATTTAATATTTCAATGGATACTACATTTCCTTCTGCATCGTAATCTATTATCAAATCAGAACGCGGCTCATCGCTCTCAACGACTTTTTGCTCGTTAAGAATCAAATCAAGCGTATCTGTTTCTGAATCATAAACAACTTTCATAACCAATACCTTCTAATTTGCGATGTCTTGTAAACAGTAATTATTCTAATCGTCTTAGCCTTTTCAATTACTATTCTCAACAGCATCTCTTTTTTGAAGTTCGTTATCAAAATAACGCTCTTGGCAAATAATTCGCTTACCTTGTATTATCTGCTGCTTGGGCTTCAGAGCTATTTTTTCGACTAACTTCTTGTAAATGTAAAAGATGTCCCTGAGGTTCTTGATCAATGGCGAGCATTAAACGTTAGAGATCCCCGAGTTACTTCTGGTGTGGCAAAAGCAATATTGTCTACCCTGGAAGATAATCCTGAAGCATTTTTCTACCGCAATAGAGGAATAACCCTCATTGTAGAAAAAGCTAGATTCGACAATCAGACTAACTGGCTTGAACTTGTGTTCAGCAAAAAGGACAAACATGGACTACTTGATGGTGGCCATACTTTCAAAGTTATTAGGAATTTTGTAGATGAACTGAACCAAGAACAGCTGAATGAAACAAATGCTTGTGTTCGCGTTGAGATCCTTGAAGGGATAGCTGATCTTGAAGATGTTGTATCAATTGTTGAAGCACGTAATACTTCGACGCAAGTTAAAGAACAAGGTATTGATGAGCTAAGAAAACATTACGATGCTATTAAAGGTGTCTTGGAAGACAAGCCATATGCGGAAATGATTGCCTATAAAGAGTATGAGCTCCAGGAGGATGGCAGTAAGAAAAATATTGACATTAAAGATATTCTTTCTTACTTGGTGTGCTTTGATGTAGAAAATTTCTCGAGCGACAAGCATCCGATAAGCGCGTACTCCACTAAATCAGCAGTTGTTAAATATTTTAGAGACAACAAAGAAAGATTACACAAGTACATAAAGCTTTTACCTGAAATTCTGGAGCTCCGAGATATTATTTATGCAGAATTACCTCAAGCATATAATAGCGCGGGAGGAGCTTTTGGCAAATTGACAGGAGTTACTGAGGTTTCAAGAAAAAAAAGAATGCGTAAAGAATGTCTACCATTTACAGGCATCGAAACCTCATACAGAATTCCTAGTGGCTTCATTTATCCCATACTAGCTTCGCTTAGAAATCTTGTTGATGGAGAAACTTTCGTTTGGAAAACTGATCCGGTTGTTTTTTTAGAGAACTAAAAAGCGCTCTTGCAAAAACAGTTTGTGCTCAAGCGATTGAATTTCGAAACCCAAATAAGATGGGAAAAGATAATGCCACATGGAGCCTCTGCCATAATTTGGTGGAGCTAGAAGTTCTAAGACGTAGTTTATAACAAAAAAGGGCCCCTAGGGGCCCTTTTGCTATTATCATAAGCGTAGCTCTTAGCTCGTGCGTGCTTGGCAAAAGACTCTATTCTTCAATGAGTGGCTTATGTTTTTGCGAGCTTACTTCGGAGCGACATGAGCTGGAACCGAGTTGAAAGGCGGCCGCAAATCCACTGTTTGAGCGTAGCGAGTTCGGATTTGGCCCCTTGAAACGAGGTGAAGGCCATAGTCGCGGAGCGTAAGCTAACAAAAATCATGAGCCACGAATCCCCCTAAGTGCCCTATGACAGAATTATGGGACTAGAGATCCTCACGTCGGCCTGCGGCCTCCTCAGGATGACAAATGTAGAGATTGCCACGTCACTTCGCTCCTTGCAATGACAGAAGTTAAATAGCAGCTAAAGTAAGAGTTTCTCATTTATTCGAGAAAGTGAGAAGTAATAAAGCCCAGGTAAATAAGTAACAATGGACAGTTTCCCGGGAAACTGTCCAAGGGTTTACAAAACTTTCTTCAAGAACTGGCCGGTGTAGGAGCTTTTGTTTTTGGCTACTTGTTCGGGAGTGCCTTTGGCGATTAAATAACCGCCTTTCTCTCCGCCTTCTGGGCCTAAGTCGATTATATGGTCGGCGCATTTTATTACATCTAAGTTATGCTCGATGACTAAAACCGTATTACCCTCATCTACCAGGCGGTTTAGTACTTCAAGGAGTTTATGGATATCGGCAAAGTGCAGGCCCGTTGTGGGCTCATCCAAGATGTAGAAAGTGCGGCCGGTGCTTCTTTTGCCGAGTTCGCGCGATAGTTTTATCCTTTGCGCCTCGCCGCCGGAAAGAGTCGTGGCCGGCTGGCCGAGCTCGACGTAACCGAGGCCGACGTCAAAAATCGTTTGCAATTTCCGCTTGATTCGCGGCTGGTTTTTAAAGAAATTAAGGGCTTCCTCAACCGTCATTTTCAGAACATCGGCTATGGTTTTGCCCTTGAATTTAACTTCCAGCGTTTCGTGGTTATAGCGCTTGCCTTTGCAAACCTCGCAGGGAATATAAATATCCGGTAAAAAGTGCATCTCGATTTTTATCTGGCCGTCGCCCCGGCAAGCTTCGCAGCGCCCGCCTTTCACATTAAAGCTGAAACGGCCAGTTTTGTAACCTCTTATTTTTGCTTCCGGGGCCGTTGCAAAAAGCTGGCGGATGTCATCAAAAGTGCCTGTATAAGTAGCCGGATTAGATCGGGGAGTCCGCCCGATTGGTGATTGGTCTATCTCGATCACTTTGTCGATATTCTCAAGGCCACTGATGGAGGAGTGAGCGCCGGGAATATTTCTGGATTTGTAAAACTCCTTGTAAAGGACTTTAGATAAGATATCGATCATTAATGTGCTTTTGCCGCTGCCGCTTACGCCGGTCAGACAAACAAAGTTGCCGAGCGGAATGCCGACATCAATCTTCTTCAGGTTATGCTCGGCCGCCCCTTTGATTGTTATATGGCTTTTTTGAGCGCTTCTTCTTTTCGAAGGAACGGCAATTTTTTGCCTCCCGCTTAAATACTGGCCGGTAACCGAGGATTTTTCTTTTTCAATAGCTTTGACCGGCCCGGCGGCTACAATCTTACCGCCATGAGCGCCGGCACCGGGACCGATATCGATAACCCAGTCGGCGCTTTGAATAGTTTCTTCGTCATGCTCGACGACTATTACCGTATTGCCCAAATCACGCAACCGCCTGAGAGTTTTAATGAGCCGCCGGTTGTCTCTTTGGTGCAGGCCGATGCTTGGCTCATCAAGTATATAAAGAACGCCCATCAGGCCGGAGCCGATTTGAGTGGCCAGTCTTATGCGCTGGGCTTCGCCGCCCGACAAGGTAGCACTCGCTCTGTCCAGGGCAATATAATCCAAGCCCACGTCCACCAAAAACTGCAGGCGCTCTTTGATTTCTTTAATAACCCTTTGACCGATAAGCTTTTGAGTTTTATTCAAGTCAAGTTTAGTTAAGTGCTCAAGGGCGGAAGCCGCGCTAAGTTTGGTTACGGCGCTGATATTTTTGGCCCCCACCTTTACGGCTAAGGATTCAGGCTTAAGCCGCTCTCCCTTGCATGACGGGCAAGGTTTATGGGCCATGAATTGCTCGATTTTATCTCTAGAGTGCTCGGAGTCGGTTTCTTTATACCGCCGCACTAAGTGATTAATTATGCCTTCGTAGGATAAGTAGAAGCTGCCGCTGCCGGAACTTCCCCTGTAATCAAGCAGTACCCGCTCGCCGCCGGTTCCATACATTAAAATATCTTTCTGCTTGGCACTTAATTGTTTGTATGGCTTTTCGGAATCGATTTTATAGTGAGCGCAAACCGCTTTTATCAATGACTGGTAAAAGCCTAAGTGTGAAGCATTATAAATGGCTATGGCGCCTTCTTTGATGGATAGGTTCTCATCGGGAACAACCAGCGCCGGGTCTATTTCTTTGCTGAAGCCGAGGCCGGAACAAGTTTTACAGGCACCGTAAGGGCTGTTGAAAGAAAACATCCTTGGCGAGAGCTCCTCAAAACTGATATTGCACTTTAAGCAGGCAAACTGCTCGCTTAAAGTCAGTTCGCCTTGTCCGTTATCCGGAAAGTCCAAGGTGACGATGCCGTCGCTTATTTTTAAGGCAAGCTCGACCGAGTCGGCCAAACGCTTGCGCAGACCCTTCTTCATGACCAGCCGGTCAATAACTATGTCGATATTATGTTTTTTGTAGCGGTCGAGTTTGGGAGGCTCCTCAATGCCAACTACCTGGCCGTTTACCCGCAGACGGCTGAAACCTTCACGGCGGGCCTCCTCGAAAACATGGGCGTATTCACCTTTACGGCCCCTTACGACCGGCGCCAGTATTTGAAATTTCGTATTGACAGGAAGCTCTAAAATCCGTTCGATGATTTGCTCGGCGCTTTGCTTTTTTATTCTTTGGCCGCACTTTGGACAATGCGGAACGCCGATCCGGGCATACAAAAGGCGAAGGTAATCATATATTTCGGTCACCGTGCCAACCGTCGAGCGGGGATTTTTGCTGGCGGATTTTTGGTCAATCGATATGGCTGGCGAGAGGCCGTCGATATGATCGACATCCGGCTTTTGCAGCTGGCCCAAGAATTGGCGGGCGTAAGCCGAAAGCGACTCCACGTAGCGCCTTTGCCCTTCGGCGTAAATTGTATCGAAGGCCAGGCTGGATTTGCCGCTCCCGCTTAAACCGGTAAAGACGACTAATTTATCCCGGGGAATCTCCAGATTTATATTTTTTAAATTGTGCTCTCTGGCACCTTTAATGATTATATTTTCCATGGCCGCCTCTAGATTTTAACACCTCAACTGCTTATTCAGAAGTGCTACTATGGTAGTATGGCGCAAAATTATTCGCCGGTTATTTTCAAGTAAATGGAGCTTGGCGGCTTCCCGAATAGTCTATATACTAAGAGAGAATTGCTGGATTTGGAGAAAAATGACGAGTGCAAATAGTGAATTTGTGATAATTACTGGCATGAGTGGAGCTGGGAAAAGCGAGGCTATCAAGAGCTTTGAGGACATGGGTTATTTTTGCATCGATAATCTTCCGACGGCTCTGATGCCTCAACTGGCCGAGATGATTTCCCTTCCCGGCTCAAAAATCCGCCAGGTAGCTTTAGTAAGCGATATCCGGGCCGGCGAAACCTTCGAGGGTTTATTCCTTTCCTTGAAAAATCTGAAAGAGAAAAAAATCCCTTATAAAATCGTGTTCCTTGAAGCGAGCAACGAAGTTCTCCTGAAACGGTTTAAAGAAACAAGACGCAAGCATCCCCTGGCAACCCAAAGCCGGGTGTTGGAGGGCATAGAAAAAGAAAGACGTCTTTTGCAGGACCTTAAAGCAGCCGCCGATGTCACAATCAATACCTCCGGCTCAGAAGCTTTTCAGTTGAAGGACGAGATCCGCTCTTCTTTTTTAAACCGGAGCAAAAGAAAAGGCTTGCTCACCAGCGTAGTTTCTTTCGGCTACAAGTACGGAGTGCCGATGGATGCCGACTTGGTTATCGATGTGCGCTTTTTGCCCAACCCGCACTACATCAAAGAACTCAAGCGCTTCACCGGCCAGCAGAAAAAGGTGAGGGATTTTGTTTTAGGGCGCAAGGAAACCGCCCAGTTTTTAAAGAAATTTCACCCCCTCCTGGGCTTCTTGCTGCCTAATTATTTTTCGGAAGGCAAGACACATCTGACTATAGCTATCGGCTGTACCGGAGGCGCCCACCGCTCAGTGGTTTTGGCCGAGGAAGCGGCTAAATTCCTGAAGGAAAAAGATTATGACGTCATAATCCGCCACCGCGATATCACTAAAGACGTGGGCCGCAGATCTTAAGTGTCTTACAACGAAGAACTGGTAACAAAACTTAGCCACACGATGCCCGGGGCCACCTGTTGCCGCTTGTCCTTGCTATCGGCCATCGTAAAAATCGACGGCAGCATCCACCTTTCTTCACGGCAACTGCAGCTGGAGTTGAAGATTAGAAATATGGCTTTGGCCCGCTATGTTGCCCGGGAATTTAAATCCTTATTCGGATTGCCAAGCACGATAAGCCTCCGCAAAGTAAATTTTGATGCGCATAAACAGGGCCGTTTGCTAATAGCCAAAGATTTCCGCCTGCGGAAAGCGCTGGAAAACTTGGACATTTTGAACAATAACCGCCTTAATTTCGGTTTGCCGGAATCTCTTTTAAAAAGAAATTGCTGCAAACACTACTTTTCAAGAGGGGCCTTTTTAGCGGGCGGCTATATCACGGATAGCTCTAAATCAGCTCATCTGGAGATAACCTCCGAAAACCAGCAGCTGGTAACTGAGTTTAGTAAAATGCTTGGCCAGCAAAAACTGGGCAGTAAAACCCGCTTGCGAAAGACGTTTTGCTGCCTGTATTTGAAGAAGCGCGAGAGCATCGCCTCTTTTTTGAAGTTTATAGAAGCGCCAAAAGAATCTCTGGAGTTTGAAAATAATTCAGTCGTCAAGGATATTAGAAACGCGGCCAACAGATTAGTAAATGCCGAAACCGCCAATGCCAATAAGGTTATAAAAAATGCTTTCAGGCAAATAAAAGAAATAACGGATATTGAGAACCAAATCGGGTTGGCAAAGTTGCCGCGGGCCTTGCAGGAGATTTGCTTGGCCCGCCTAAAATATCCCGAGGCTTCGTTGGCGATTTTAGGGCGGGTGATGAATCCTCCGCTGGAGAAATCGGCGGTGAATCATCGTTTACGGAGAATCCGCCAAATTGCCGACAGCCTGAAATAAGGGCCATCTATTAGCCAAGGGACTTTTTGGTATAATAGCTATGGCTAAAATGATTAACTGACTTCTAGGAGGAATTTATGGCTATTAAAGTTGGTATCAACGGATTTGGACGAATCGGCAGGAATTACTTCAGGGCAATCGGCAATCAGGATATAGAGGTAGTAGCGGCTAACGACCTAACCGATGCCAAAACTTTGGCTCATCTTTTAAAATACGATTCCATTATGGGTGTTTTCAGCAAGGATGTTAAAGCAATCGACTCCGCTATTTCGGTTGACGGAAAACAGTTCAAAGTTACGGCCGAGAAAGACCCGGCCAATCTGCCTTGGGCTGATTTAGGTGTCGATATTGTCATAGAGTCTACCGGCCGTTTTACCGATAAGGCTAGTGCCGAGAAACATCTGGCGGCCGGAGCCAAGAAGGTAATAATTACCGCGCCGGCAACCGGTTCCGACCTAACCGTTGTTCTTGGAGTTAATGAAGATAAATATGACGCGGCCAATCACCACGTAATTTCCAATGCTTCTTGTACTACGAACTGCCTGGTTCCGGTGGCCAAAGTACTACTGGATAACTTCGGAATCAAGCGGGGATATATGACCACGATTCACGCTTACACGAATGACCAGTCCATTTTGGATTTGCCTCATAAAGACTTAAGGCGGGCCAGAGCGGCAGCGTTGTCACTCATTCCCACTTCAACCGGCGCCGCTAAAGCCAGTTCGCTGGTTGTTCCGGAGCTGGAAGGAAAATTGGACGGCATATCCGTAAGAGCTCCCGTTGCCGACGGTTCAGTCGTTGACTTGGTATGTGCTCTGGAAAAAGAAGCCAGTGTGGATGAAATCAACGCGGCAATGAAAGCGGCATCAGAGAGCGAGAAAATGAAAGGCATTCTTCAATACACGGAGGACCCGATTGTTTCGGTTGATGTTGTCGGCAATCCTTATTCTTCGATTTTCGACGGCCTCTCTACGATGACAAACGGCCTGATGATTAAGGTTTTGTCTTGGTATGATAACGAGTGGGGTTACAGCAACCGGCTGGTTGACCTGACGAATTATATTTACCAGGCGGGAGTGTAAGTGGCGAGGAAACTCTCGGTAAAAGACGTCGACGTCCGGGGCAAGCGTGTTCTGGTCCGGGTTGACTACAATGTTCCTATTAAAGAAGGCAAAGTTGCCGATGATATCCGAATTGAAGCCAGCCTTCCGACGATTAAATATCTTCTCGATAACAATGCCAAGGTGATATTGATGACTCACTTGGGGAGGCCTACGGGTATTGATGAGGCTCTCAGGCTCAATCCGGTGGCAACAAGGCTGAGCGACCTCCTTAATCAGCCGGTGAAAAAGGTTGATGAGACGGTTTGTACGAATGTTACGGCTGAGGCCCAGGCCCTAAAGCCGGGTGAGGTACTTCTTTTGGAAAATCTTCGTTTTAACCCGGGCGAGAAAGCCAACGACCCGAAATTTGCCCAGAAGCTGGCCAAGCTGGCTGATATTTATGTGAACGATGCTTTCGGAACAGCCCACCGGGCTCATGCTTCAACTTTCGGAGTACCCAGTATCATGCCGGTCGCTGTTGCCGGTTTATTGCTGGAAAAAGAGCTCGAGAATTTGCACTACATTCTTACCGAGCCCGAAAGGCCTTTTTATGCCGTTCTCGGCGGCAGCAAGGTCAGTGACAAAATAGATGTTATTGATAAGTTTTTGGATATCGTCGACGGCTTGTTCACCGGTGGCGGGATGCTTTTCACTTTTCTTAAGGCCAAAGGAATCGAGATCGGCAAATCCATTGTGGAGGAATCTCAGGTTGAGCACGCCAAGAGAATGATGGAGAGAGCCGGACAAAATAATGTTGATTTTTATCTTCCTACTGATGTTGTTGTAGCTGAAGATAAGGAACCTGGTAGCGAGTATAAAGTGGTGCCGGCGGATGAGATTCCGGCTGATTGGATGGGTTTAGACATAGGCCCGGAAACGAGCAAACTGTACTCTGAAAAAATGACAAGCGCGAAAACTATTTTCTGGAACGGCCCGATGGGCGTATTTGAAATAGAACAATTTGCCGGCGGCACGAAAGCAGTGGCGTTGGCTATTGCTAATTCGGGAGCGACAACCATTGTCGGCGGCGGCGACTCCGATAGGGCTCTTCGAAAATTCGGCTTGGAGGAGAAAATCTCTTTTGTCTCTACCGGCGGCGGCGCTTCGTTAAAGGTACTCGAAGGTTCGAAGTTGCCGGGAGTAGAAGTTTTGCAAGATAAAGAAGAGTGTCTTGAGCAAGCTAGAGAAGCAGGCAGCTAAAATGCACTCCGCGCCACCCCTCGGCTTCTTAATAGTTTTCGATTGGAGGTTAAAGTGACAAGAAGAGCGATGATAGCGGGAAATTGGAAAATGAATACCGACCCTGTTGAGGGAGTCAGGCTGGCTGAGGCAATCGTTAATTCTGTTACCGATGCTGAAGCCGAGGTTGTTGTTTGTCCGCCTTTTACTCATTTAACCTCAGTCCAAGAAGTTATTTACGGTTCGAACGTGGCTTTGGGGGCTCAAAATATGCACTTCGAGGATGGCGGCGCTTTCACCGGCGAGGTTTCGCCATTAATGCTTAAGAGCATCGGTTGTGAGTATGTGATTATCGGCCACTCGGAACGCCGCGAAATTTTCGGAGAAACCAATGAGGGCGTTAACAAAAAAGTCCACGCTACTCTAACTCACGGCCTTAAGCCCATTATTGCGGTTGGCGAGACCCTTGAAGAGCGCGAGCAAGGCAAAATGGAAGAGAAAATTAAAACTCAAGTTACTTCCGCTTTGGAGAATGTGGACAGTCTTGAAAGACTGGTATTTGCTTACGAGCCTATTTGGGCTATCGGTACCGGTAAAACGGCTACGCCGACTCAAGCCAATGATGCTCTGCGCTATATAAGAGCCATACTGGGCTCTTTGTATTCACCTGAGGCGGCCAAGGAAGTCAGGATACTTTACGGCGGCAGTGTTACGCCTGAAAATATCGACTCATTGATGGCTGAGTCAGACATCGACGGTGCCTTGGTCGGCGGCGCCAGCCTCAAAGCCGACAGCTTCGCCCGCATCGTGAATTTCCAATAACCCTTTTTCTGTTATCCTAGTGTCATGAAACCGCTTGTTTTAATAATTCTGGATGGCTGGGGAGTGGCTGCTCCCGGCGCTGGTAACGCCATTACGGCTGCTAATACTCCGAATTTTGACCGCTGGCTCCAAAAATATCCAAATACTCAGCTTGAGTGTTCTGGGCATGCCGTAGGGCTACCTGATGGCCAGATGGGAAACTCTGAGGTCGGCCATTTAAATATCGGGGCCGGCCGTATTGTACCGCAAGAATTTACCCGTATTTCTAACGCTATTGCCGACGATTCTTTTTTTAATAACCCGGTTTTAATTCAAGCGGCCGAGAATGCAAAAAAGCAACAATCGAAAATTCATTTTATGGGTTTGTTGAGCGATGGTGGAGTGCACTCTCACATCAATCATTTGTTTGCTTTGCTTGAGCTTAGTAAGGGACAAGGCGTTAATCCGGTTCTTCATCTTTTTCTGGATGGCCGCGATGTACCACCCAAAAGCGCTTTAACTTATGTGGCTCAATTGGAAGTCAAGATGAATGAACTGAAAATTGGCCAAATTGCCACTATCATGGGCCGCTATTACGCCATGGACCGGGACCGGCGCTGGGACAGAGTCCAAAAGGCCTATGAAGCAATGGTGAGCGGCAAAGGTTATCAAGCAAAAAGCGCAACCGAAGCGATAAGAGAGGCTTACGGCCGCGGCGAAACCGATGAGTTTGTAAAACCAACGGTAATAGCGTCGGAAAGCCGGGGGCTGTCCCCAATTGATGAAAACGACTCAGTCATTTTCTTTAACTTCCGGCCGGATAGAGCCCGGGAGATTACCGGGGCCTTTATCGACCCGGATTTTGGCGGCTTTGACCGGAGGGCTCATCCGCCTCACGTTTTCTTTGTCTCAATGACTCAATATGATGCAACTTTCGATATACCGGTGGCATTTTCGCCCAGCCGCCATAAGCAAATTTTGGCCGATGTTTTAGCTGAACATAAGCTTAATCAGCTAAGGATTGCCGAAACCGAGAAATACGCTCACGTAACCTTCTTTTTTAACGGCGGCGGGGAAAACGAACGGCCTTTTGAGGAACGGATTCTAATACCCTCACCCAAAGTTGCCACTTACGACTTAAAACCGGAAATGAGCGCTAATGAAGTTAGTGATGAAGTAATCAAGCAAATCGACTCAAATAAATTCGATGTCATCATTCTTAATTTTGCTAACCCGGACATGGTGGGACACACAGGTATTTTTAAGGCGGCTGTTAAAGCAGTAGAAACCATCGATTGTGATTTAGGCAAAATAATCGAAGTTGTGAAGCAAAAAAAGGGAGTGGCTCTTATTACAGCTGACCACGGCAACGCTGAAAAGATGGTAGAGGAAGGAACGGATAAGCCTTTTACGGCTCATACCACTGACAAAGTACCTTTTTTGTTAATCTGGCCTCGGGATTCAATAAGTCACCCCTCGCGTATAAATCTTCGGAAAGACGGAATTTTAGCTGATATCGCTCCTACAATCTTGGATATACTGGGCATAGAAAAGCCGAAAGAAATGACCGGGAAAAGTTTGATTGAAAATTTATAATACTTTAACTGGAAAAAAAGAAGATTTTGCATCTCGCGAAGCCGGCAAAGTTTCTATGTATGTCTGCGGGCCGACAGTCTACAACTACATTCATATCGGCAACGCCCGGGCCTACATCGCTTTCGATGCTATAATCCGCTACTTCCAATACAAAGGTCTTGATGTAAAATACGTGCGCAATCTAACTGATGTGGATGACAAAATCATTAAGCGGGCGGCTGAAGAAAAAACTACCACCGAGGCAATAACCGCTAAATACACGGAAGCTTTTCATAAGGATATGGAGGTTTTGGGGGTTTTAACTCCTACTATTGAGCCGAAGGCAACCGAAAATATCAGCGACATGATTGCCACCATCGAGCAGTTGGTTCAAAAAGGCTTGGCTTATGAGGTTGATGGGGATGTTTATTTCTCGGTCGGGAAATTTCCCGGTTACGGCAAACTCTCCAAAAGAAGTATCGATGAAATGATAGCTGGCGCCCGGATAGAGGTCGATGAGCGCAAGAAAAACCCGGCTGATTTCGCTCTGTGGAAGAAGGCTAAGGAAGGGGAGCCTAGCTGGACTTCTCCCTGGGGAAAGGGGCGTCCGGGCTGGCATATCGAGTGCTCGACCATGTCTATTAAATATTTAGGCATGAGCTTCGACATTCATGGCGGCGGGCAGGATTTGATTTTTCCTCATCATGAGAACGAAATTGCCCAAGCGGAGGGAGCCACCGGCGAGGAGCCCTTTGCCCGGCACTGGATGCATAACGGCTTTCTGAACATCGAAGCCGAGAAAATGGCCAAATCCGTCGGCAACGTCATATTAATAAATGACCTGGAAAAACAATACGAAGGCCGGCTTAATGATTTGAGAAATCACTTGAGAATACTTTTTCTTTCAACTCAATATCGAAGTCCGTTGAATTTTACCGGCAAAGCTCTCGAAGAAGCCAAAGCGGCCATCGACAGAATAAAAAATACTCTTGAGAAATTACAGGAATTTGATACCGAAGAAGTTGATTTAGCTGGTTATAGCGATAGGTCTATCGAACAGCTGGTAAAAGACTTTGAAGCGGCCATGGAAGATGACTTCAACACGCCGAATGCTCTGGCTCATATCTTTAATTTCATAAAAAATGTGAATACTTTGTTAGATAAACATGAAGCAGATGCGAAATTTTTAAAGGCATCTTACCTCATCCTTACAAAACTTTTAACGGAAATATTCGGCTTTTCTTTACCAAGAATATTTAAGGCTGAAGTAACTGGGGCAAAAATAAAACTAACACCGAAAGCCGAGGTTTCTGCTAAAGCTCGAATTGTGACCGTACAAGAGCTGCTCGATGAAAGAGAAGAAGCTCGCAAGCAAAAAGATTTTGCCAGAGCCGATGAAATTCGCCAGAAAATAGAAGAAGCCGGCTACATCATCGAGGACACTCCGAAAGGCCCCAAGGTCAAAAAGAGCTAATTAAGGCCATACCGAACCGGGCGGTCTTACCGCACTCGGACTCCAGCTAATCCAGTCAATCAAGCCGTTAAAGATAAGATTGTCAGGGCTACTATTAACGCCGATAGAAAACGGGCCGTCTTCATCTGATTTTATCTCGTCGCCGATGTATACACGCCTAGTGGCAGATACATACGATTGGTCGGCTTTGGTAGCGTTTACATAGCCTGACCAGGTAGTAGTCCCGTCTTCAGCGTTGTCGCCGTTCGGTCCTTGATCGTCAAGATATATTTCAGCGGGTATCTGGCCAACATTATCCGAATCCCAAACCACTCTCACCTTATACCAGCGGTTAGCCCGTATGGGATAGTTTGTATAGTCGGTTAAGACAGGCTTCCAGGTAAAATCTCCGGTTGGGACGTTAAGAGGCCGCAGCCAGAAAGCTATCGAAGTTACGCCGTCAGGTGGATCAAAATTCGGATACGTAGAAGTCGTATTTCTCCATAAAGAAATCTGATAGTGCGCACCACCGGTTGTCCGGTTAAAGATTCGTTGAGTATTTGTTGTGTTATCGCCGCCGCCCACATTGTACGATTTAAAACGGGCTTCAAGGCTCATCTTTCTAGAAGCCTTAAAGGCGGTGTCGCCGTTTAGAGAGCGAATGAAGTTATCTACGCCATTACCGTTGAAGTAGCCGCCGCCCATAGTTACCGGAGCCGTAGGTCCGTCATATACCTGAGCGGAAACAACTCCCTGGGCTTCCAAAACATAGTTGCTGCCGGCGGTTTCGTTTAACTGAAAAATGGTAGCTCCGACGGGTTCACCGGGCAAGAAGGAAACGGCTACCGAAGTCGTGGCCGCGTAATTATCATAGTCATCCCAAATAGAAAGAGGCTGGGCGGCTAGCGTGGTAAGACCGATATCGTCGGCATCCAGCGGATAACTGAGCGTTACGGTGGCCTTATCCTGGGCTGTTTGATTTACGCTATAAATTGTCCGGCCATCGCCATCGCCAAGCATGAAACTGCTTTCAGATAATGGTGAGCCTTTTCCAATACTGCCCCAAACTCCTTCAGAGAAGGTTACATATAACTTGTCAGAGCCTACTACTCCTTCAACTCTATCTATCTTCGGAGCTATCTGTTCGTCTAAATCATTAAAGTAACTTGCGCTTTGAGTTATGTTCCAGAGTTTTACCTCATCCAGCTTTCCGATGAAGTTTTTGCCGGTATCAGACCAGTTAAAGCCGCCGACCGAGAAGGGTGTAGCCGTCCATTGGCCCCGATAACCCCAGGGATTTTTCTTGTAGTTTGGATCAGTCGAAACATTATCGCCGACTATATTGTGCCGGCTGTAGGGGAAAATGGAAGTTTCGTTTGCCTGAGGCTGGGCCCAACCACTGGCAATGTCGCTGCTGCTTGTGGTGACGTCTTCGCCGTTAACATATACCCGCACTCTTTTGTCACCTCCATTTTTATCGAAAATAGCGGCTACATGCGTCCAATTATTTAATGGAACCGTAGTTGAGCTATAGGCTCCACGCCAGCCGTTGGAATCAGGATCCCAATAGCCAAAATCTGTCGGATTATCAGGATCTGTCCCCAGGCCACCGTTAACATTGACTTGAAGAGCGGCCCTGTAAGCACCATTAACTTTCCTGAGAATAAACTTGTAACCGCCGGCCCCTAAACCTTCCGCACCTATTTTTGCGTGGTCGAAAAGGTCCCAATCGGAAACTAAGAGTTGCTTGGTCGCTATTATTCTCTCAGGTGATGAGCTGTCGGTCGGATTTACCCAGGCTTCGAGTGTCGTGTTGTTTTTCATCTCGCTATATTTCCAGGTACCGTGTCCCCATTGAGAGGTTCCGTCCCGCGGTCCTTCCTCCGTAGACCACTGGTCATTTCTCGTGCCGACTTCAATCGGCTGATTGCTAATTTCAATGGCTTTATTAGCGGTTCCGTTTCTATCGGTAGTCCAGCTGCCTGTTCCGCCTGCTGCACTGCCCCAATCCGTATCCCAAGCAGGACCTCTCCATCTACCATGTAACCTGAGAGGACCGTAATCTTTTAAATAATTCAAGTAATTTACGCCTAAACTGCTTTTTGCATTATTCATTGCTAGATTATCCGGGCTCGGATCGTCAAAGCGCATATCGAGAACCAGGTTTTTGTCGGTGCTTGACCGGTCAGTGGTCCCCCAAGAAAAACCAAGTTTCTTGGCCTGGTGGATAGAATTAAATTCATGGCAACTGGCGCTGCCACAGCCTTTGAGTCCTGAGCCTCCAGTTGCGTATGTGTGTCCGCTACCTCCATCTCCGCTATAGGGGTCAGTGTTATAAAACCAGTGACAAGCGCCGCATAATGTCTTCCATTCACCGGCACCAGAATGATTATTGCTGTTTATAGGATTTTTCAGTTTAGCGCCTATACCTGAATCGTGTACTGTATGACAATCGGTACAGCTAAGTACATAGTTTTTGCCTTCAATTCTTTCTTTTTGGTCATAAGCCGGCTTTATAAAGTTTTGCTCTCCTAAGCCTCTAGAAATTACCGGCCAGGCTTTGCTTTCATCGGTTATATCGTCACCGTCCCAGCCGAAAGCTTTTCCGAAACTATATTGGTCCGGAGAAAGGTTACCACCGGCTGGTGCTCCAGCAGTATTGTAGAAGTGAGAGTCCTGGCCTTGTGCGCCCCACAAATAAAATGATCCATGACAATCAGTACAGAAACTATCGTAGTCGGGCAAGGCATCTCCTGATAAAGTATCTCCATTCGGTGTTCTATAAATTCCACCTCCGGTAGCAGCAAAAGCGAACATTTTTTGGGAAGGCAATGCTCCCCAAACATCGGTGATATCCGATAGTTTCGTCACCGGACTCTTGTCCTTATCGGTATTTGTTGGTGTACCGGACAATACATGAACGTTATGGCATGAAGTACAAGCCAACTTATAAGTTTTTCCATTTGTTTGGTTAGTGAATTGCGTGCCGAGAGAGTGTCCGGCATGAGCAGGCCCATGGCACTGGTTACATAAATCCTCTTTGTTTCCTTTAGTCATTGCTGTAAAAGTGCTTGCAATACCGTTTGATATTGTTCCGTGGACGTCATGGCAATCGGTACAAATCTTACCTTTATGTGCAGAGTTCTCAAACTCGGACGAATTTGTATAAAACTGGGGATCTGCGAACGCGATACCACCTTGCGCCTGAGCCTTGTGGCACTTATTACAATTGCTGTTGTTCTGGTCGTTTTGATATTGGTCCTCAAAGCGCTTGGCAACAATAGCGTCAGGATCGGCTCCGTTAATATGAGGCTGCCGGCTGTCATGGCAATCGCCGCAAGAAGTAATATTGGCCCCCGGATTTCCGAACGCCAAACTATCTTGCCAGGACATAGTAGGATAAATACCGCTCTTACCGTGCCCGGTGATGAAATAACCGTAAGTAAGGTTATCGCCTAATTTATTAGGTGCCAGCCTGTTTCTGACAACCGACGGCTCATTATCATGGCAGGTAACGCACCAGGCATCTTTGCCTGTTTTTAAGCTTCCGCCATCATTATAAACACCGTTCTCCCAGTTATATTTGGCGCCGATATCAGGGTCGGTTAAGCCGTTATAGAGACCGCCCGCACTATGACAATCGTTGCAAACGGTAGTCATGGCATTACCCTGTTTGTAATCGCTATAGCTAACCCCATCGGCAAAATTCGGAAAATTATCCGTGTCATGACAGGCCGAACATTGGAGATTCGGGCCCCTGGCATCAGCCGGGTCATCATCCGTGCCTTTTTCGGTGTGGGTTGAATGAACTTTAGAAGTACCTTTGCCCAGGCTTAATTTCCCCGTTTCATATTCATATCCCTCATCATGACCATGGCAAGCAATACAGGCCGAGCCGCCGACCCCGCCGGAGCCGTCAAATATTTTATTAACGTGTTTGTTGACATAAGTTCCCGATTCAGGCTCAGGCGCATTAACTGTTGGCGGGGCAGGGTGACAGACGTTACATAAGGCTTTCGGACCGTTCGGGTCGTCCAAGTGAACTTTGTGAGAATCATTAACCGGCGCATCACCAAGACTCGTAAACTGAGTCATATCAAAAACGGTGCCCGGAGTTGTGCTCCAATCATTGATACCCCAAAGTGGATACCCCTCGGCCGGGTTGTTCTCTTTGAACGTGTCATGGCAAGTTCCGCAAGCGCCCGAATTTTTATAAAAGCCATAATCCTGAGCAGCTCCGTTATCCCAAGTGGGAACGTTTCCCGATTGATTAGTCCCTCCCAGAAAGCTAAAGTCAATTGCATTAACGCTTCCCGATTGTCCGTGACAATATAGATTTGCGCATTTTTTGTTCTGGCCGGAATCATAAGCGGTTGCCGGAGCAGGATTAATCGAAGAATCAAATTGAACATCCACCTCACTTCGGTCAAATTTTTCTTCCCAATCGGCCGCAGAGCTGACACCGCTCCCGTTATGATTGCTAAGGTCGAAGTGGCAAGTTTTACAGGCAAATTTATAGGTTTCGGCGTGGACCTTGTGAGTCTTGGAGCCTTTATAGGTTCCTTGGTCGTTACCGGCCGGGTAACTGTGACAACCTTCGCAAGCAGTAAGTTTCCCCATCGTGGCCGTATGAGCACGGTGGCAACCGGCACAAGAATCGGTTTCTTGAGGAAAACCTGTCGGATGATTAAAGCCTTCAAAATCCTGGGCGATAATGCTGCTTGAAGAAATGAGGAAAAAAGCCGCAATAAGCAGCGCTGTTGTAAGGAATACAGCAACTAGTATCTTTTTAGATACTTTTTTCATAGTATTTACCTAATACGGATTAGCTATTTTGTGTGCTATTAACTACTTTTAGTATAGTGCTTTTTCGGTTGGTTGTAAATTGTTGGCTTGCCTTAAACCCAAGCTTACGAATGCAATTATTATATGAAAGAGCTTGATTTCAACGAAAGATATTGAGTCCAAGATGATAAATAATTGCACTAGTGCTTGTTTTTTAGGAGCAAAGTAATTTTAGCAAACAATGCTGGTAATTTGTAGGCCTTGCGACTGCTTATTTGACAAGTCCGGCTGAGAGGCCCGGAGCAATCTGGCCTGTGGGTTCCAGAATATCAATCGAGCCGATAAAATTCTTACCGACTATATTTTCCGGATAGAAACTATAGCTGTTCTTGGTTCCCAAAAAAGGTTTTACTTCCTGAACTTTATTGCCCAGCAGGTCGTTAAACACTACTTTTGGCGAAGCGGTATCCTCGCCGACGTTCCTTACCGAGATAACTTTATCCTTACTGGAAGCATAGGGAATATGCACTTTTGCTTCATCCTTTTTGTTTTGGACAATTCCAAGCCTACCTGGAAGTTGAACCTGCAACCTTGCCGGTTTTGGCGGCTCTACTTGAACTGGAGGTTGCGGCTGAGGCACCGGTTGTGGATGAGGAGCCGGCGCCGGAGGCTGATCGGCAACGCCGTAAGCTCTTTTCAAGCCGGTAAATATAGCTTGAGCCTGAGCCTTGCGGAAATCAGCCGAGGCTATTCTACCGGCTTCGGTTGGGTTAGATATAAAACCGGCCTCTGTCAAAATGCTGCGCATCGCTGTTTTCCTTATAACGTGAAAATCTGCCCTAAGAGACCCACCATTAGCATTGCCCGAATATTTGACTAGCTCATTTTGAACCAATTGAGCCACCCGGGCTGATTGCGGATTACTAAAGTAAGTTTCTGTCCGGTTAGCACTAGCATTGGCCGCACTATTCTGGTGAACCGCCACAAAGAGGTTAGCCCTGTTTCTATTGGCGATGGCTACTCTGCCCGGCAGCGGAATAAATCTATCGTTATTTCTGGTCAAAATAACTTTTGCGCCGGCTTTATGTAAGTAGTCCGCCAAAAATTTGGCTACGCTTAAATTAATATTTTTTTCCGTCAAGCCGTTCGGACTTAAAGCGCCGGCGTCTTTGCCTCCGTGGCCGGCGTCAACAACAATTTTTATTCCGCCGAAATTTTGACGCGGAGCCGCCTGGGCCACCGGAATCAAAGCTGCAAATAAAATTGCCGCTAACGAGAATGTCGAAACTATTCTGGATGTCTTGCCGTTTTTCTTAATAAAAATAATAAAATCAACTCCTGTAAATTTAGTTGTAGTCGTATATGCTCTCTAAGTAAAATTATAATGCTATACCAGGTATTCTATAAAGCGCAAAGTTATTAGTCAAGTGATTAATTGCAAAAATTAAAGAATCTCGTAACATTTTAAAAGGATTAATTTAAAAGTCAACATATAGTACTTAGCGCTTAGCGGCATTACCGACCCGGCGATAAAAAGTTTTTATAAACCCTTGCAGCGCTCTGGGAAATCTGCTAAATTATGCTAGGTTGACCTATGACAAATGAAAACCAAGCACCGACAAATAATCTAAATAATAGCGCCGACGCTGGTTCTGGCGCCGACGTTTTAGAAAATTTTAAAATTCATCGAGAAGTTATAAAAGACGGCTCCCCTCTTTCCTTAGTCAGAGAAAAAGAAGTTGATTTAAAGAAAAAAGTTATTGAAACCCAAATTCAAGCTGATAAAATCGTCGCGGAAGCTAAAGCGGAAGCGGAAAAACTAAGGCCAAAAATTGAAGCTGATGCCCGCAAAAAAGTAGAAACATACTACAAGGATAAATTAGCTAAAATTGAGGAAGAAGCGAAAAAATTAACAATTAATGCTGATGAGCAGGTAAAGCAAGTAGAAAGCATTGGCGCGAAGAACTTTGATAAGACAATTGAAAAGTTAAGATCATTGGTAGTCCCTAGTTAAAGGAGTAAATAAATGTTACTCACAATGGCAAAGGTAGAAGTAATAGGCCCTAAAAAGTATTTTTACGAGGTAGTGGCTCTATTGCACCAAATTGGCAACATCCATTTGGATGATTTATCGAAAAATAAAGACAGCATGCTCATGCAGTCCATGGATCTAAGTGACGAAGTCGCCAAAGCCATGAATGATCTCCAGGGTCTAACTACTCGTCTAAGTAGCATAATGACTACTATTGAGCCGGAAAAAATCGACCCCAATCATCCCGTTGAGGAAAAATATTGGGAGAAGGAAAGCGACGAACTAATAGCAGAAGCAAGCCACTTGGTAGGTCAACTTGAAGAATCCGCCCGTAATATTGCCAACAAAAAAAGCGAACTTGAACTAGAACTTGCTTCCCTAGATAGATACAGGGAAGTTATCGAGAAAATCCATCCTTTAGCTAAAAAAATAGTTACTCTGGAAGGCTCAGAGACGGTTGCTTTTTTAATAGAAGGCGATTACAGAGATACTATCAACCTGATAAATAAAGAAGTTGGTAAAATTACCAACGATCAGCATGAACTCATTTCAACTCCAATCGATGAAGATACAACAGCTGCCATAATTGTTTTTAATAAAAAATTCTCAGCTAGGATTCATAATTTCCTCTCTGATAAGGTTAGCGAAGTAAGGCTGCCGGCGGCCCTAAGGGATCTCTCTATTGATAAAGTACTTGACGAGATTGAGAGAAGACAAGTTTCGATGCCTAAAGAAATCAAAGGGCTGGAATCTAAACTTACCAAGATGTCCGAGGAATGGTACTACAAACTTCATCATCTAAGTAATGCCACTGCTAACAAGATAGAAGAAATTAAAAAAGTTCCTACAATGGGCCAGACTGATTACACATTTGTTATTCAAGGTTGGCTTCCCTACAAGCAACTCAAAACTACTCAAAAAGAGGTCAACAAGCACTTTGGCAGCCGGGTTTTAATTAAACAATTAGAATTAAGCCCTCACGAGCTTGAAGAAGCGCCGGTTGTGATTGAAAATCCGACTTGGGCTAAACCTTATGAGCTGCTCATGAAAATCTGGCAGCCGCCTAGGTATGGTACCGTCGACCCAACCAAGTTTCTTGCTGTCTTTTTCCCGTTCTTTTTCGGCTATATCCTTGGAGATATCGGTTATGGTCTGGTTGTGCTCCTTACAGCTACCTGGCTAAAGAAGAAATTTTCCAGTAATAATGAAATGGTATGGGCCAGTACAACAATTTTCCAGGTAGCCGGTGTAGCAGCTATTTTATTCGGCATTATATATGGAGAGGCTTTCGGAACCCTGCTTGAGCATTATGTATTTATTCCTATTAAGGGTGAAGAGTTATACCACGAAGCGCCATATTTGTTTAAATTAGGCAGTTTCTTTAAGTGGCCGTACCACCGTGATATAACTATCGAAAACCGCATAATGGATTTTATCAAGATTACTTTATTTGTTGGTTTTGTGCACCTGTCAGTTAGCATAACGCTTGGTATAGTTAATGCTGTTAAAGAGAAGGCGAAAAAACACATAGTGGAAAAGGCTGGTCTTCTGGTTGTTTTATTTTCAGCGTTATTAATTGCCGTTTTGGGTGGTTTAACACCTTTATATCTTTTAATTTTAGTAGGCGTTGGCATGGTTGGTTACGGGGCTGGTCCCTTTGGAGCCATGGAACATATTTTCGGCCTTATCGGAAACCTTTTCTCTTACTTGCGATTAATGGCCATCGGATTGGCCGGTGCTATATTGGCTGGTTCAGCCAATGAGCTGGCTATGAAGTTTGCCGAAGGCGGAAGCCAAATAGGATTAATCGTTGGATTAGCTTTAGCTATAATGCTTCACGTTCTAAATATCGTGGTACACACCTTTAGCCCGACCATTCATGCCATCCGGCTCAATGTTCTGGAAGGTTTTGGCAAGTTTTACGAGTCGGGTGGAAAGACTTACAAACCTTTTAAAGCGAGGAGGTGAAGAATATGGATGCAATTGCTTGGAAGGCTATATCAGCTGCAGCAACACTTGTTTTTTCGGCTTTTGCTACTGCTTATGCTCAAGCTAAAATTGGAACGGCCGGCGCCGGTGCTATTGCTGAGAAACCGGAATCTGCCGGTATGATCGTTGCTCTTCAGGCTCTTCCCGAAATTATCGTTGTTTTGGGTTTTGTTGTAGCAGCAATGATTGTTACTACATTGAAATAGTTTTTTAGTTATAAGGGTTAAAATATGCCAATCGAAGAAATGCTTGCTGCTCTGGAACAGGAAGGTAAAGATCATTGTCAAAAAATTCTTTCTGATGCCAGGGCGCAAGCTAAAAAGACAATTGAAGAAGAAGAAAAGGCTGGTAAAGAGCTAGAAAAGACCTTAATGGCCGATGCTGACAGAAAGCTTGAGATAGAGCGCTCAAAAGCTACCAAGGCTGCGTATTTTAACATTAACAAGGCAGTAGCGGAGAAAAAAGAGGGGCTCATAGAAAAGCTTTTTGGAAAACTTAACGAATCGCTAGTTAATAACAACAAAGGTTCTTCGAGCGAGATTCTTAAGAAGTTAGCTGATGAAGTTATTGACCTTGTAAAAACCAGCGATGAAGAGGTCCTCGTATCGGTTAATGAGAAAGATGTTGATAATGTTAAGGGAATTCTTAATTCAATGGGTATCAAGCACCGCTTTGAGAACAATCAAAGTATTAGTGGTGGCCTGAAGGTCAGAACGGCTGACGGCAAGATCAGTGTTGATAATACTTTTGAATCGAGAGCTTTGAAGGCTCAGCAGTTATATAAGCCTGAAATTATTGAGATGCTTTTTGGTGAGAAATGAAGGCTTATGGTTTCTACGGTTACTCTAACACTCGCTTAAAAGTCAGAAGGTCTCTGCTTTTTGATCAGGAATTCTTTGCCCGTCTCCTGAAAGCAAATGATACTAATAAAATCATTGCGGCTTTAGCCGAGACAAATTACCGCAGAGATATTGAGCGGGGCCTAGTAAAGCATCCCGGTATGATTGGTGTCGAGGAGGGGCTCAAGCTCCACCTCATCAATACATATGAGGAAGTTAAACTCTTCATCAGAGATAATGAGCAGGCTCAAAATTTAGTCGGTCTGCTGCTGGCCAGGTTTGATTTGCACAACCTCAAGACAATTATGAGAGGCTTTCATTCCAATACCAGCAAAGAAGAGATTGCCGAGGATTTAATTCCAGCCGGCGAACTCGACGAAGTATTATTAAGGGACTTAACTAAACAGCTGAATTTAAAAGCTTGTATTGACCATTTAGTTATGTTCAAAGTTCCTTATGCTAGGCCCTTACTTCAGAATTACGCCAGTTATAATAAGACTGGTAGTTTAGCTAATTTAGAGCTCGAGTTGGATAAATTTTACTACGATTATATTCTCGGGCGAACTGGCGGGTTATCTAGGGCTTTATCCAAAAACATAAGGATTGTAAGAGATTTAGTTCAACGCGATATTGACATGACTAATATTATGACTGCCTTCCGGCTAAACGAAGAAGTAGTTTCCGAGGTGGAAAAGGCAGTTGCCGAAATGAAAGAAAAAGAGGAATCCGCCTCCACTGAGGCTATGGCGGACAAGGAAACTGAACCGGTTGTGGAAGGCAAGGCTTCTAAATTAGCTTTCGTAAAGAACATTCCTGCTTTAATAAAAAAGATTCCAGGTGTAGTGAAGAAAACTCCAGGTGCAGTGAAAAAAATCCCTGCTTCTGTGAAAAAGGTTCCTTCTTCTCTAAGAAAAGTTCCTACTAAGATTGGCCTTATTGGTGGTAAGGTCTTAGCGCTAATCAGGCGAAAACCGCTAGAAATAAAAGAGATAGAAAAAAAGGCTCAAGAAAAAGGTCTAGGTGGCAAGCAACTACAGCTACTTAATAGTTTCTTCATTGAAGGCGGTAAGGAAATAAGAAGAGAGCAGTTTGTTAAATTATCTAGATTGAGTAATGCCGAAAAAATAGTTGAGGGGCTAAAGCGAACTTCTTATTACAAGCCATTAAAGGAAGGTATGAAAAATCATTTAATAACTAATTCTTTAGCGATCTTTGAGCGCAAGATTGAAGATTTTAATATTAAAAAGACGGTTGGTTTATTCAGAGCCGATCCTTTGAGTGTCGGTATTATTGTGGCCTATATGTGGGCCAAGTTTAATGAAGTTACCAACCTTAGAATAATTTTACGAGGCAAGGAAGTCCAGATGCCGGAGAAAGATATTAAGGAGGCTTTAATTCTTGTATAAGTTGGTTGTTATTGCCGGCCATGAAAGTGCCCCCGGTTTTAAATTAGCCGGAGTGGATGTTGTTGAAGTAGATGAGGATGTAAAAAAAAATCGCCGGCTTTTGGTCGATTTTATAAATGACGATAGTATCGGTGTTATTGCTATCGAAGAGGACTTAGCGGTTGCCATTGATGATCAGCTTAGAAACCGGCTCGATAAGTTGTACCGGCCGGTTGTTATTCCGATACCCTCGAAGAAAAAAATCGATACCACTGATGCCCGGACAGCTTATGTCAGGACTATTATTAAGAGGGCTGTCGGATTTGATATAAAACTAGGAGGAAAATAAATGATTGAAGGAAAGATTTCGAAGATAACCGGTCCGGTTGTTGAAGCTGCATTCATGAGGGGCTCAAGAATGTATGACGTTGTCAAAGTAGGCAACGAAGGATTGATAGGCGAGATTATCCGCCTGGATGATGATGTTGCCGTTATCCAGGTTTACGAAGATACCCTTGGTCTGTACGTTGGTGAGAAAGTAGCGTCTACCGATAATCCAATGATGGTTGAATTAGGACCGGGATTGCTAACTTCTATCTATGACGGTATACAAAGGCCTCTTCCTTCTATCCAGAAAGAACACGGTGACTTTATTAAAAGGGGCTTGGCTACAGCGGCTCTTGATAGGCAAAAGAAATGGGAATTCAATCCGACTGCCAAAGTTGGCCAAGAAATAAAAACCGGTGATATCATCGGTACGGTTGCCGAAACTAAAAGTATTGAACACCGAATAATGGTTCCGCCTAACATTAAAGGCATTATTAAGAAGATCGAGAAAGGAAATTTCACAATAGAGGAAGTAGTAGCTACGCTTGAAGACGGTACAGAAATTAAAATGTTTCAAAAATGGCCTGTTCGGATGGGTCGTCCTTATGTTAATAAGCTTGATCCGGAAATACCTTTGGTTACCGGTCAGCGCATCTTTGATACTTTCTTTCCAATCCCTAAAGGCGGCTCGGCTATTATCCCCGGACCTTTTGGTAGTGGAAAAACAGTAACCCAACAGTCTCTGGCCAAATGGGCGGACGCCGACATTATTGTCTATGTCGGTTGCGGCGAGCGCGGCAATGAAATGACCGAGGTATTGGATGAGTTTCCGGAGCTAAAAGACCCTAAGACCGGTAATCCTTTAATGGATAGAACCATTCTTATTGCCAATACTTCCAATATGCCGGTTGCTGCTCGTGAGGCCTCTATTTACACCGGTATTACTCTGGCCGAGTACTACCGGGATATGGGCTACGACGTAGCCATGATGGCCGACTCGACATCAAGGTGGGGCGAAGCTCTGCGTGAAGTTAGCGGCCGTTTGGAAGAAATGCCTGGTGAAGAAGGATATCCTGCTTACTTGGCAACCCGTCTTTCCGCTTTTTATGAGAGAACCGGCCGGGTTGTTTGCCAAGGAAATGGAGATGGTAGTAAGAGAGTAGGTTCAGTAACGGTTATCGGGGCGGTTTCTCCTCCGGGCGGTGACTTCTCTGAGCCGATGACGCAAAATTCATTAAGAATAACCGGTGCTTTCTGGGCCCTTGATGCTTCTTTAGCTCACCGGCGTCATTTTCCGGCCATAAATTGGATTAAGAGTTATTCACTATATTTGGGGCCGATAAAAGCTTACTACGATGAACATGTATCAGAAGATTTTGCCAAGCTTCGGGAGAAAGCGATGACCTTGCTCCAGAAAGAGTCTGAATTGCAGGAAATCGTTCAGCTGGTAGGCCCCGACGCTCTGCCGGAATCCGAAAAGGTTATTTTGGAAGTATGCAGAATGATAAGAGAAGATTTCCTGCAGCAATTTGCTTTTCATGAAATCGACGGTTTCTGCCCGCTGGAAAAACAGTACTGGATGATGAAAACTATTATCACTTTTTACGAAGAGGCAGCAGAGGGCTTGAAAAAGGGTGTTGCTCTAAGTCAAGTTATAGAACTTCCCTTTAAAGACGAAATTGCCAGGATGAAATACCTTGCATACGATAAAACTAATGATTTAAAAGAGCTGGTTGCAAAGATTCAAAAAGAAATCCAGGCTATAGAGGTGCTTTAATGGCTAAGACAAAAGAAGACATCGAGTTCCAAAAAATTATATCCTTAGCAGACACGGAATATAGAACAGTTAACTATGTGTCAGGGCCTCTCCTTTTTGTTCAAGGCGTAAGTGATGTTTCTTATGGCGAGATGGTTAAGATTAGCGTGGGAGACAGTTATCGTAACGGCCAGGTTCTTGAATGTAGCGAAGATCATGTTGTTATTCAGGTTTTCGAGGGCACTCAAGGCATTGATGTTGATAAAACCTCAGTTCATTTTCAAGCCGAAGTTGCAAAAATTGATGCTTCAGTAGACATTTTGGGACGGGTTCTTAACGGTCGCGGCGAGCCTATTGATGGCGGTGCTCCGATTCAAGCCGAGAAACGTCTGGAAATAACCGGTGCTCCTATTAATCCGTACGCCAGAGCAAAGCCGGCTGATTTTATCCAAACGGGAATTAGTGCGATTGACGGCTTAAATACCTTGGTTAGGGGCCAGAAGCTGCCAATATTTTCCGGCGCCGGCCTTCCGGCTAATGAATTGACGGCCCAGATTATCAGTCAGGCTAAAGTAAAATCCGGTGAGGAATTTGGCATTATTTTTGCAGCTATGGGTATTACTCACCGCGAAGCTTCTTTCTTCAGACAGAACTTCGAAGAAAGCGGGGCTCTGGAGCGGGTTGTTTTCTTCCTAAACTTGGCTAACGACCCGACAATTGAGCGGATTATTACTCCTCGTTGTGCTCTTACTGTTGCCGAATATCTAGCTTTTGAGCATGACATGCACATTCTGGTTATTTTGACCGATATGACGAACTATTGCGAAGCCCTGCGGGAAATTTCAACTGCCCGCGAAGAAGTGCCGGGTCGCCGGGGCTATCCAGGTTATATGTATACCGACCTGGCAACCATTTATGAACGGGCCGGTAGGCTAAAAGGCAAAAAGGGCTCGATAACTCAATTAGTTATTCTCACAATGCCTGATGACGATATCACTCATCCTATCCCTGACCTTACCGGATATATTACGGAAGGACAAATAGTACTAGGGCGTCATTTACACCGCCGGGGTATTAATCCGCCCATTGACGTTTTGCCTTGCCTGTCGCGGTTGATGAACCTCGGCATAGGCGAAGGAAAAACCAGAGAAGATCACCGTAATGTGGCTGACCAGCTGTATGCTTCTTATGCTCACGGCCGGGATCTCAGGCGGCTAGTTTCGATTATCGGTGAAGAAGCTCTTTCCGAGCAAGATAGAAAATACCTCAAATTTTCCGATGATTTTGAGAATAGTTACCTCTCACAAGGAAGTGAAGACCGGGACATCGAAGGAACCCTAGGGCTTAGCTGGGAATTATTTTCAATGCTTCCAAAGAGCGAGTTAAAGCGGGTCAAAGAAGATTACATTGAAAAATATGGAAATTTTGAAGCGCTAGAGGAACCGGAAAAGCCCGCAGAAGCTGAAGCTACGCCAGACAAGCCTGAAGAGGCGGAATCAGAGAATGGCGAATCCGCCTCGGATGAAGCTACGGCGGACAAGGAAGAAACTACCGAAGAATAGGACGTTATGGAAGAAGTACATCCCACGCGAACCGAGCTCTTAATCAGGAAAAACCAGATAGGCTTAGCTGAACAAGGGCGCGATTTACTCAAAGAAAAACGAGATGCCTTATTAATGGAGTTCATGAAGGTCATGGACGAAGCGGTCGACTGCAGTGCCCGTCTGCAAAAAGCCGCTTCGGCTGCAACTTTCTCCTTGGCAATAGCTAAAGCTGTTGATGGGACGGCTACTCTTCGTTCGGCGGCAATGGCTACTAAGGGCCGGGTTGAACTGGAAATTTCCGGATCTTCGGTTATGGGTATTCCCATTCCTGAAGTGGAGAAGAAAAGTGTCAAGCGCAGAACCTTATCGCGCGGTTACGGTGTCACTGGTATTAGCAGCCGTATTAATGAGACAGCCGAGTGTTTCGAAGAAGAAATTGACCGGGTAATCGAGATTGCGGCCAGTGAAACAAAGCTGAGAAGGATTGGGGATGAAGTTCAAAAAACTCGTCGCCGGGTTAATGCTCTTGATTATATAGTCGTACCCATGCTGAGCGAGCAGGTCAAGTATATCCAGATGGCCCTGGATGAGAGGGAACGAGAAGATCTTTTCAGACTGAAAAAAGTTAAGAAGATCTTAGAGCTGAAAAAAGGCGTCCAAAAAGAAGAGTTCCCGATGGAAGCAATTGCCTTGGCTGCTCTTAGAACAAAAGGCGCCAGCCTTTCCAGTGCGGAATATAAAACAATCAAGCACATAACCGGGCCTTTGATTACGGTAGAGGACGTCCTGGGTATAGCTTACGGTGAAATAGCCGATATTTATTCGCCAAGTTCTGACAACGGACACAAGACAGGGCAAGTTTTGGAAACCGACGGTGATAAGGCGGTAATCCAGGTTTTTGAGGGAACCCAAGGTGTTGACGTTGAAAACACGAAATTGGTGTTCTCGGGGGAAATCGCCAAACTCGGGGTATCGCGCAATATGATGGGCCGGATTTTAAATGGGCGCGGAGAGCCAAAAGATAATGGCGGCAAGATTATTGCTGAAAAGATGATGGATATCACCGGCTCGCCGATTAATCCCTCAGCTAGAGCAAAGCCATCTGATTTTATTGAAACCGGTATTTCAACCATAGACGGCTTTAGCACGCTTTTACGAGGCCAGAAGCTTTGTATTTTTTCCGGCTCGGGCCTAAGTGCTAACGAGTTGTTAACCCAGGTTATTAGCCAGTCCAGCATTCAAGACAAAACCCAGGATTTTGCTATTGTAATCGGGGTTATGGGTATCAGCCATCGTGAAGCTTCTTTTTTTATCAATAGCTTTGAAAAATCAGGCGTCTTAAATAATGTTGTCTTTTTCCTCAACCTGGCCGATGATCCGACTTCAGAGAGATTACTTACTCCCAGATGCGTAATGACGGTTGCTGAGTATTTGGCTTTTGAGCATGATATGCATGTATTGGTTGTGCTTACCGATATGGCCAATTACTGCGAAGCTTTAAGGGAAGTTTCAACCGCCAGGGAGGAAGTTCCCGGACGAAGGGGTTATCCGGGTTATATGCATACCGATATGGCAACTATTTACGAAAGAGCCGGTTGTATCCAGGGCAAAAAAGGCTCAATTTCCCAGCTGGTTATGTTAACGGTCCCCGATGATGATATGACTCATCCGATTGCTGACTTGAGCGGTTATGTTACTGAAACTCAGGTTATTCTAAGCCGCCAGTTACACCGTAAAGTTATTTATCCGCCTATAGATATTTTGCCGACTCCTCCCAGGCTCAGAAATTTAAGTATGATTGCTAACAAGACAAGGGAAGATCACCAGCCGCTAATCGATGAGCTGTATTCTGCTTATGCGAGAGGAAGAGAGCTAAGAGGAATGATTGCCATATTTGGCGAGAAAGGGCTTTCTCCTATTGATAATAGTTACTTGAAGTTTGCTGATGAATTTGAATCTCGCTTTGTTTGCCAAACAGGAGCCAGACGTTCAATAACCGAAACTTTGGATATTGGTTGGGACGTTATCTCCAAGCTGCCTGTTGAAGTCCTAAGAATGGACGAAAAGCTTATTAAGAAATATCATCCTTCTAACAAAACTGAAAGTAAAGAACCTGCTTCTTAATACTAAACTTCGGAAGATTCGAGGCTCTTAAGTATTTGGTGGATTTGCTCAAAAGCTATTGTTCCCAGCTTTTTATGCTCTAGCACTTCTTTGCCGATGGCTATTATTTTGTTCAAAGCATCCATATCAATAAAGCTAAATCCTATTTGATCCCATTCGTAAAAGCCCATCATGGCCCAAGTTTCACCTAAAGACCAGCTTAGGATGTCGATATCTTTACTGGAAATAGTTTGCCAACCGGAATTGAGCTTGTATCTGATTTTTTCGACGGCCCGCTCAACGGCCCGCTCCTTACGTATTTGAAAAGTTCGTATTCCTATATCTTCGTCGTTAATGTCAGCGTACATTTAATTTGCTCTCCTTTGTAACTTAATTTTGGGTGTAAACATTAATTATAACGCCTGTGGTTAAACATCACAACAAAAAAAGACCCTGCTCTTTAAAAGGGCAGGGTCTGGTAGAAGCGGCTAATTACTTTACGCTAACCGTTTTAACGGGACTCTTAATTACTTTTTTGCCCTTGAGAGCCTTGGCTATGAAAGAAGCCGTTTTCTTAACAGGGATTGTTTTGCTAAAGAAACCCTTAGCGCCGGTTTTGGCTTTACCTATCAGGCTGTATTTTTTCTGCCCCTTAAGTTTACGGTAAATACTGACAACCTTAGCGCTTCGGGCACTAACGCTTTTACTGTTTGAATACCAGCCGAACAGTTTTACTTTGGTATTCTTTTTAACTCTTTTTTTGTTGGTAGCCAGACTGAGCGGCAAGGCTTTGGCCGTCTTAATTATGTGCTGAGAGTACGTAAGGTTAAAGCTTATTAAGGCAGAGCCGTCCGCATAAGTGGTGGTATTCATCGAGACTTGATCATTGTCTATGTAACCGGCTAAATCATTGGCGGTTATTCCCACTTTATTCATCAATGCTTTAGGCCAGAACCACTTGAAGAAACCGGCGACACCTGACGGGCCGCTTATAGTCATTTTGAAGCTCTTGGGCTTGCCGGTGGAGTCCATTTCCGAGGGCTCGATATTCCACTCGATAGCATTCGTGGATACCCACATTCCCCTGGCTTCGGCTGGCGGGCCGCCTTGGGGACCGCCGCCTTGAGGGTTGCCGCCGGACATATCGGCTACTGCCGTGACAACACCGGAACCGACTTTCTGATAAGGTGCTTCGTGACTATACATATCTATCGAATTAGCCGTAATTTGGGCTGTGTTATCTCCAAGGGTTACTGCTTGAGCATCAGCTATGATAACCAGCATATAAGTAGTAGTTGCATTCAGCCCTGTCCAATCGACAGTGTAAGAAGTGCCGGAAGCAGCTGTTAACCAGCCGTTTACTGTAGCATTGCCTGGTGCGCCAGTGATAGGTATAGACGTAGTTCCGATGCTTGGTGTAATAGTAGCGGCCGGATCGGCCAATGTGGGTGTCGCCAGTAATAAAAGGGATGCCAGCAACACCGGGACCAGTAAAAACCTCGAGGTCTTTCTCATTTGAATCAACTCCTTGTGCTAATTAATGCTACGAACAATTCTATATTAATTGCCTAAGTGGCAGCTTATGTATAAATATTAAGCCTTTATTCGGCCAATTTCAAGGGTTTAGCAGACATCCAAAGCCTATGAAGATTACAATAAGCTCTTGCTTCAACAACGGGGGCGCTTATTGAAAACTCTGCTTGTGGCTCATCGGTAGGTATAAGGAATTTTCTATAAACCAATCCGTTGGCAATTAATTCTATCCACTCGATATAATGCTCTTCTTCCATTGGGTGAGGAATTGAGCCGACCTTTACCTTAACGGCATTTGTAGTTTTTTCGATAACCGGCACGTGTTTCTCGAAGCCTGTATCCTCTGTTTTTTCTTTTAATAATTCCATTTCCTGGCCGCAGCAAACAGGATGGCCTGCTCCGGTGTGCAGCATTTCGACTATGTTTCCGCAGATGTTACACTTGTAAATTTCATTCCTGTTGGTCATTTAAACCTCCTAATATTCTTCATTTTTTATCTGGTAATAACCATGGTCATGGTCGCAAGACGGGCATTTTTCCGGTGGCGTTTTGCCGAAATACTGGTAGCCGCACTCCCGGCAGATCCACCATACTTCGGTGTCTTTAGCAAAGAGAGTGTTTGCTTCTAACTCTTTTAAAAGCTTAGCATATCTTTCTTCATGGTGCTTCTCGGCTTCGGCGATGGCAAAAAGCCTTTTGGCGATCTCAGGCAAATCTTCTTCTTCGGCCGCTTTCGCGAATTCCGGATACATCGTTGTGTGCTCGTAATTTTCACCGGCAATGGCCGCTCTTAGATTGTTGCTAGTGTTGCCAAGAACTGTTGGCGCTTCGGCTTCGACCCTAACTGCTTCTGAGTTATCTTTTAGCTCGTTAATCAGCTTAAACAACCAGCTAGCATGTTCTTTTTCGTTTTCGGCGCTTAAGAGAAATATCTCGGCAATTTGCTCGAAACCTTCTTTTTTGGCGATTTTAGAGTAGAAGGTGTAGCGGTTTCGGGCTTGGCTCTCGCCAATAAAAGCTTTTGTCAGATTTTCAATTGTTTTTCCCATAACTCCTCCGTTTCTTGGCTATATAGGCATAGCTTGTAAAGTTGACTAGTTTAGTAATGATTATAGTAAAAGCTTTTTACAAAAGCAATTGTAAAAGCTATTAAGTTTTTTGTTTTACTGTCGATAAGTACTATAATATAAAGAACCAAAAGCACAATTATACCAGGAGATGGCCCGCTCTAAGGCGAGCGGTTTCGATTGAACCAAAGGAGGCACCAAGTGAAGAAGTTAGCATTACTATTAGCAATCACCCTTCTGCTCAGCCAAATCATCCTACCGGCAAATTCCCTCTCAAAAAAGATTAAGATTAAGAAAGTAAGTGTATTAGCTGAAGAGCAGACGAAGTCTGTTGCTACTAATTTAGGTCTTTATGGCGGCCAATCGTCCGATATCGCCGTTGACCCTACCAGTAATAATGTCTATATCACTACGATGGCTCCCAATGGTTTTTTTATTTCTAGCGACAAAGGTGATAGTTTTCATGGCCTGCCAAGCACGGTAGATTTCGGTACCGGCAAAGGTGTAGAAATAAATCCCACTAATGGTGATGTTTACGCTTCAGTTGGCGATTCTCTTATTAAAAGTACTGATAATGGCGCAAATTTTACTGATATTACCAGCAAACTTGGTGCGGGAGCGGCTACCGGAGAGCAGTTGCTTTATGGTAACGGCCGGCTTCTTGTTTCGAAAAATGCTGGTCCCGGTAGTAGCTCCAACTTAGCGGTGAGCACGAATAACGGGACAAGCTTTTCTCAAGCCACAGTCGGTGGTGGCGGGCAAATCCAATCGATGGCTGCTTCACCGGCAGCAAACTCTTTTTATGCAGCGGTTAGAAATGGTAATAGCGAAAAGTTGTATATGAGTAATGATGGCGGAGCTAATTGGCAAGAGGTAACCACTGTACCGGCCAACCAGCGAATAAGTGTTATAGCAGTCGATTCCGCCGATGCCAATCACCTGGTTATTACCAATACTAACGGCGGTACCAGCAATAGCCTTCAATCAAATGACGGCGGCTCGTCTTGGGGTGCATTAATAGATACCTCTCAGCCTGCTGAGACTCAAAACGTATCTGCTAATTATGTTGCCTTTGACGGTGAGCGGATGTACATAGGGCATGCTTATACTACAAACAGAGGCGCAAGTTGGGGACGGGTTAATTCTCAAACTCCTCTTTCCAGTGTTTATGCCGATAAATTTGCCTTTGATCCGAATAACAAAAACATCCTCTTTACAAACAGTGTTTACGGATTGGCAAAAAGTACCGATAGAGGTATTTCCTGGGCCGATAAAGTAACCGGCGTTGCTTCAGTCGTAACCAATGATATTAGCCAAGCTAATAATAAAGGTGTTGTTTTTATTGCGGCTAACGGTGGTTTGGCCAAAACGACCAATTTTACTTCGGCTTCTCCCGACTGGCAGTATCCGCTGGCCGGAACCGGCAGTGCTTCGGTGTATTCGGTTTGGGTAAATCCGGCCAACCCCAATGTTGTTCTTTATGGAGACCATAACCAGATTAAAAAGAGTACGGATGGCGGTGCTACTTGGAGCACGGTAGCGACAATGGGCGGTAACCCAAATGCGCCCGGGCCAGGAAACATCCAAGAAATTACTTCCGTTCCCGGAGATAATAATACTCTTTATGCGGCTTTATCGAACGATGATTTAGCTAATACTGACAGCGGCTTTGTTTTTAAGAGCACTGACGGCGGCAATACTTGGACCGATATAAATGTTCCCAGTAATGCACCGGCAGCTTCGTTGGCGGTTGCTAAAGATGGTGATGTTTACGTTGGGGCCAGCAGCCACGACGCTGCCGCTCCCAAAGGTGCCTATAAATATAGCGGGGGAGCCTGGTCTAAATTAGGCGGTGGGCTACCCGATGTTCCGGTTACCAGCATATTAGCCGACCCGGAAAATGCTAATACTGTTTATATAGCTACTAACGCAGATACCGGGCAGGGTGGAAATCCGGTGGGCAGTGGCCTTTACAAATCAACGAATGGTGGCAGTTCCTGGAAAGCCGTAACCAAAGGCTTAGAAAATGTTAATAACCTTGATACCCTGACTGTTCAGACTTCCACCAGTCCAAACACTTTATATATATCAGCTCAGTATCAAGGCTCTCCTCAACCTGGTCCTAGCCCTAATCCAAAAAGCTTGGCTGAAGATGCCGAAAGTCTTAGCGGTGTAATCTATAAATCCAGTGACGGTGGGCAAAGCTGGGGCTTATTTTACGATGGTCTAAAGCAAGAACGGTTCAGCGCTTTGCTTTTCGATGGCCTTGTCGCCGGTGACAATAGAGGTGTTTATAACGTTAAGTCAAAAGCGGCTGTGGGGTTAAAATCTAGTCCCAAAGTGGTTAAGAAGGGCAAGATTGCAAAGATTATTATTACTCTTAAAGATGCGGCTACTAAGAAAAAGCTGAAGAAACGCGTGGTTGTTCTTTATAAAAAAGTTATAAAGAAGAAAAAAATTAAGAAAAAATGGAAAAAGGTAGCCGTATGGCAAAGAGTCAAAAAAGCGAAAACCAACAAGAAAGGCGAAGCCAGTATACGGATTCGTGCAAAATCCAGTAACGTCTTTCAAGCCCGCTGGAAGCCCGGTAATAAGAGTGACAAGGCGGAATACACGCTATCAAAATCCAAGCAAGTGAGAGTAAAAGTTAAAAAGTAAAAAGCCGCACCATTTGTTTTTGCTTGCTCGGATTAATTTCTGGGAAAGTAAAAGCAAATGGTGCTTTTATTTCATGTACAGCTGGAAATAGTTAACCTGCCTATTATTTTCTTCTTCTACGGCTTGGGCTTTTATTCCATGGGCCTAGCCGTCCTTCTGGAGGTTCGTACCAGAAGTGAATTAAGAATAGCAACGATTTTGCCGCTGCTCGGTCTTTTCGGAATTGTTCATGGAGCTTACGAGTGGCTCACAATGGTTTCGGCTTCCCATCCGACAGCGGGTTCTCTGTGGTTTGCAATATTGTCAATTGTCGTATTGGGCCTGTCGCTGGTTTTTTTGCTCTTTTTTGGTAGTGAGCTTGTCGGCATGGTAACCGGGCAAAAGTGGGTCAGGCTTACTCCTTTCTTATTTATCGCTGCTTGGGTAATATTAGTGAGCCTTTTCTTCAGCCAAAATTTAACGATTTTTGTAATAAACGGCACTATTTTGCTCCACTACCTTTGGTATTTTCCGGCAACTGTTTTGGTAGGCATTGGGTTTATTGTTGAATACAGGCGTTTGCGTAGCAAGGAAGTGGCCCGATATGCTTACAATTTTCTGGCGGTAGCAGTTCTATTTATATTGCTAGGCTTAGTGCGTATTTTAAGCGTTCCTAAAAGTTTTTACTTTCCGGCCTCTTTCTTTAATGAAGGAAGTTTCCTGCGGTTCTTAATCATACCGCCTGAATTAATTAGGGGCTTTTTAGCGATAGCAATCGCTTTTTTTGTTATCCGGGGGCTTAGAGTTTTCCGGGCCGAGGTAGAGCAGACGCTGATTTCGCTTGAAGAGAAAAAGCGCATTTTAGATGTTTTGCAAAAACGCTTGCTCAAAAAAACTTTTCCAAAAGTAAAAGACCTCTCAGTAGCGGCCCATTACGAGTCGGCCACTGCGGCGGCTGCTGTTGGCGGCGATTTTTACGATTTTGTTGAGTTGGGCAATGGCCGGCTAGCCGTTGCCGTCGGTGATGTGTCGGGCAAAGGCGTAGAAGCCGCCAGCGATGCTTTTTTGGTAACCCAGTCGATGCGCTGTCTGGCTTTTGAGTATAAATACCCCAAACACATCATGAGCAGGATTAATAACATCGTCTATGCTGAATCTGCCGGCGGTTTTTTTATTACAATGGCGGTTTTGATACTTGAGCTGCGGGCAAACCGCTTAGCATATTCTAATGCTGGAAACTATTATCCGCTGATTTGCTCCTCTTCCGGGTGCCAGTTCCTGACTGAACAAGGGGTTGTTTTAGGTATTTCTTCTAACGAAATCTATGAACAGGAAGAGCTGGATTTCAAAAAAGGCGATACGTTGTTGCTCTACACGGATGGTTTAGTTGAGGCCCGTAGAGATGGGGAGTTCTTTGGCGAGGATAGATTGCTGAAACTTGTAAGCGAAAACAAAGGATTAAGCACTCAAAGACTCGTTAATCTTATAGTGACAAAGGTTAAATCATTCGCCAAAGGAGTCTTGGGCGACGATATCGTTATTTTGGCTATAAAGAAAGTAAAGTAAGCGTTATTTATCTTCTCACTCGCACCCGAACCGCCTTTGATTTGGCGGTGCTGTAATTGTTCTTATCGCTCTTGGACGAAGGCTTCCATTGGGCCTGGAAAACTTCTGCTTTGCCTAGCTTCGTTTTTACAGTAACTTGGCCTTTTGTGTTCAGACGCGCTTTTTTCACTCTTTGCCACTTGGCAACATTGCGCCATTTCTTGCCGACCTTTTTCTTCTTAACGACTTTTTTGTACAGGACAATAACTCGTCTTTTGAGGGCCTTTTTGGTAGCAGCGTCTTTAAGAGTTATTTTCACGCTCGCCCGTTTTCCCTTCCGAACGATTTTCGGTTTCGAGCTTAAGGAAAGACTGGCCTTTGACTTGTAGGAATAAAGGCCCGTATTACTGCCGCTGACCAGCTTGTCGAAAAGGAGGGCGTTGAAGCCTTCGTCCTTTAAGCCGGTAAAGAACAGGCCCCAAGTTTGCCCGTTATCCATTGATTTATAGATATAGCTGGTGCCGGCCGGCCGGCTTGTTGAAACATACAGGTTGCCGGTGCCACTCTCTCTGGCCAGGGCTTTGAACCAGCCGTCGCTTGGCAGGCCTTTCTTGAGTTCACTCCAGCTCGCTCCGCCGTCTTTAGAAACAAGAACAGCGCCTTGGTTTGTCTCGCCGGCAGCCGCATATATCGATGAGCCGGCCACCAAAACATCGTTGACCAGCTGGCCGCTAACAGCGCCGCTCAACTGAGTCCAGCTCGAGCCGTTATATTTATAAATACCTCTGGTTGAAGCAGTGCTGTCAAACTCCCTGCCGGCGCCGGCATAAACGCTGCCGTCTGAGCCGATGGCCAAAGCATTTACCGGTACGCTAGCCAAACCGGTATTGCTAAAGGTGGTTCCGCCATCGGTACTTTTCAGCACGCCACCGCCGGTGCTGCCGCTCCAACCGGCGTAAATAGTATTGCCGTCAGTGCTAGCGATATCGTGTATATTTTCAGTCGTTAAGCCGCCGCTTACATCACTCCAGCTACTGCCGCCGTTTGTACTACGGTAAAGCTTTAAAAGAGAACCGGCGAGCACAACATCCGGATTAGCCGGATTTACCCAAACCGCGCTGGCCGAAGCGGCTGAAGGAGTTGGAAGTATTGGATATGACCAGGTAGGATTAGTCGCCGTAAAGTTGGTGGTTTTGGCGAGTCCGCCCTGAGCTGCCAGCCAAACAACGCTCTTGTTATTAGCCTGGGAGATTCCATTGACGGTAACGGCGTTCATACCTTCATATAAGTCAATCCAGTTAGCGCCGCCGTCAGTCGATCTCGCAACGCCGCCGCCGGAGGAAATGAACATAGCGGCAGAGCCTGCGGCAAAAGCATTACCGGTTAAAATACTCGTTTTGCTTGTTGCTTCGTTCTCGAGGCTATGCCAGGTAGCGCCGTTATTGTCGGTCCAGGCGTTGCCGATATAAACACGGCTGCCGTTAAAGGTTACATGGCCTCCGCTGCCGGGATCGCCCATAGAATTCCAAGAGGTGCCTTCGTTTGTACTGTATTCAGCAACGGTTGCGCCCGAAGAGCCGGCTAAAACAACCGTGGTGGAATTAGCGCCAGCAACGCCATAACTGCCGGTTTTACCGGTGGTGCTCCAAGTAGTACCGCCATCGGTACTTTTATAAAGGGTCGCCGGGCTGCTGCCGACCAAAGCATAAAAAGTCGTTGCCGATGATGAGGCTAATGACCTTATCGAACCTGACGCAACCGGGGAATTACTAAAGCTGGCGCCCCCGTTGGTACTTATATCAACACTGCCGTTTCTCGAAGGAACAATTAACTTATTCTGAGCATAAAGGAGGGTCTGATCGTAATCTCCCTTACCGGCTGTTAGCTTACTCCAGGTAGAGCCGTTATCGCTGCTCTTATACAAATCAATTCCAGCGATTACATAAGCGTTGGAAGAAGAGTCGACTTGAACGGCAATAGCCGAGCCCATATCTACATTTCCCGGTCCTTGCCAAGTTTGGCCGCCGTTTAACGAGCGGAAAATGCCGTTTGGCGAGTTAGTAGCGGCATAAACCGTACCGTTGGGAGCAATGGCAATGTCCTCAACATAGCCGCCCTCAAGATTAAGGCTGGCTCTGACTGCCCCTGTTTGACTAGAATCCTGGAATTTGACGATTTTGCCATAAAGACTTAGGGGAACGAGAAAGAGGGATAAGATGAGCGAAACTAAAACGATCGTTACTGCAAACTTTTTCATGTTGCGACTCCTTTAGTTGCTACCATTTTAGCACTTATACCAGCATAACGGTCAAACAGTAGGGGCACAGCTGTGTGTGCGCTCTTTGCTGGTTATTTCAGAAGGGCGGACACATAGGTCCGCCCCTACACGAGGCGACAGGACCCCGAGGCTATAGAACCAATCTTCTCAGCAACAGTGCATTCAAAACTACTATAACGCTTGATGTACTCATCAGTATGGCGCCGATTTCCGGTCTTAAAAGTATTCCTAGTGAGGTAAAGGCGCCGGCCGCGGCGGGAATGGCCAAGACATTATAGCCGGTGGCCCAAAAGAGATTCTGTTTCATCTTTCTCGAGCTGGCTGCGGATAACTTCATCAATTTGAGCACGTCCCGGGGGTCGTTTTTTACCAAGACAATATCGGCGCTTTCAATAGCCACATCGGTTCCCGCGCCGATGGCTATGCCGATATCGGATTGCGTAAGGGCCGGGGCGTCGTTGATTCCGTCTCCGACCATGGCTACTACTTTGCCTTGCTCTTGAAGTTTTCTAACCGATGCCGCTTTCTGGGCCGGCAGAACTTCGGCAAAAAAAGAAGTCAGTCCCAGCTTGGAAGCCACAAAGGAGGCGATTCCCTTGGTATCTCCGGTTACCATCCAGACTTCTTTGCCTTGCTTTTTTAAGCCGGCCACCGCTTCAAAAGACTCTTCCCGTATCAAGTCGGCCAGGGCAAATATAGCTTTAAGCTCACCTGAAGCTGCTAAATAAATTACCGTTTTGCCTTCCGCGCCCAGCTCTTCTATTTTTCGCGAATAAGGCTCAATGTTAATGTTTAGTTTGTGCATCAAAGCTTTGCTGCCTGCAAAAATCTTCTGGTTACCGGCAAGGCCCCTGGCGCCTTCGCCGGCTATGGCTTGAAACTCAGTTGCCTGACTGAACTGCAAGTTTCTTTTTCCGGCCTCCTGTACGATTCCCCTGGCTATAGTGTGCTCGGAGTTTATTTCAATGGCCGCCGCTTTTCTCAAAGCTTCTTCAGCGCTCCAATCAGCGGTGGTGATGATGTCGGTTACGCCGAACTCTCCCTTGGTTAAGGTGCCGGTCTTGTCATAGATTACAACATCGGCGTCTTTAGCTCTTTCCAGCCCTTCCGCTTTTCTTGTTAACAGGCCGCTTTTAGCGGCCAAAGAAGTCGAGATGCTGGTAACGGTCGGTATGGCCAGGCCCAAAGCATGAGGACAAGCGATTACTAATACGGTGATAGATAAAGTAACGGCAAACAGAGCGCCAGCTCCCAAAAGCTCCCAAGTGGTAAAAGTCAAAAGCGCAGCGATAACGGCAATTATGGTCAGGTAATGAGCGGCCCTGTCAGCCAGGCGCTGGCTTCTCGGCTTCGACATTTGGGCCTCCTGAACGAGATTGATAATCTGGGCCAGGGCAGTTTCGGCTCCGGTTTTAGTCACCTTAACGGTAACCGCGCCTTCGCCGTTAATGCTTCCGCCGATGACGTTCGAGAGAGGTTTCTTGCTGACCGGTTTGGACTCACCGGTAATCAAAGCCTCGTTAACGCTGGTCTCTCCTTTAACGACTTGACCGTCTATCGGAATTTTCTCGCCCGGCCTGACCAGCACTTTATCACCTACGTTAAGGCTCGCCGTTTCCACTACTTTTATTTCATCGCCAGTAATAAGATTGGCTTGAGGTGGGATTAACTTAACCAGCTCTCTTAAGGCGCCGGCTGCTCCGGTAACAGCTCGCATTTCCATCAGGTGGCCCAGTAGCAAAATGACTACTAAGGTGGCAATCTCCCAAAAAAATTCCACGCCGGTGGGAAAGAACATTACTACCGTGCTATAGATGTATCCGGAGAGCACCGCCAGGCTTACCAGCACATTCATATCGGCAACCCTTTCTTTTAGCGAGTCGATAGCTGCTTTGTAGAAGAAAGAGCCTCCGTATATGGCCACGATTGACCCGAGGATAAAAATCAGAATGTCTTGGCCAGCGAAGGAGGGGATGCTAAACCCCAGAAGGTTTTGGATTGTTTCACTTAAAAGCAAAATCGGGATTGTTACAATCAAACAAACCCAAAAGCGCCGGCGAAGTGCACCAATCATTTGCTGGTGATGGTTCATGGTCGCATGCTCGTGCATAGTTATACTTTACCCCATTAGGGTATAAATTCGAAAAAATACGGAGGAGATTTTTATGGTTCAGGAAAAAATAGCCGCCTTTGCATTGGTGGATGACTTCAAGGGTGAAAATCTTACGAAGATGGGCGGTTGCCTATATCAAAACAACATAATTCCCATAGTTATTAGCCTGAAAAAAGGCCGCAATGTTGTGGATAGAGATAAAACCATCATGACGGAAACCGATTTGACGTTCGCGAGGGCTCGTACTCAAATTGATGCCCTGATTTTGTCCGATGATTTTTCCATCGAGCAATTAATGGATCATGGTCCATTTAGAAAACTGGTTGAAAAAATGGTGGCTGAGGGTCAGCCGGTAACGGCGATAGGAAAAATCCCCGATATGTTAGTCAAAGCCGGTATTATCACCAGAGAACAAGCAGCCGAAAAACTAATTACGGCTAAGTCAATCGAGCAAGCGGATTTGGTATGTAACCGTCTGGTTGATTTATTGAGGAAAGCCGCCTAACTACTTTTCGGAGCCTAAGAAGTTTTTTATCAAATTCTTGGCAGCAATAATAGGGCGCATAAAAAAACTGCTGGCCTCAGGACCTTCTTCTTGCAACTGGGGCGTTAAAAAACCCTTTTTTTCTGTTTGGGCTTTTTCACCGCTTTTGGTAACGGCTGTGATTAGATACAGATAATTAGTAGATGGTGGAATTTCGTGAATTGTAATCTTGTGCGTTGTTTTATATTTTTCGGTTGAATTGCTGATATTCTTTGGATTTTCGAAGCCAAGTCCTTCACCGTATTCAATGCCAACAACTGCCGGTTTATTGGTGAAGAAGGAAAAGCTGGCATCGACATGGTTTTTACTTTTTTTATTATGCAGGTATTTATAGGAAATCGTTACTTCGCCGATTTTGAGATTTTTGGAGGCATATTCAACCGTTTTTAACTTGAGTTTCGGCATAACCGGCGCTTTAAGCGCGGTGACAGGGTCTTTTTTGGCTGAATTTGTGGCAATAGCCGCTAACAAGAGGATTGATAAAACGGTTACTACCAGAAACACTCTCTTCATAAGAATAATATCGGATTTTTCTTTTAAAACGTGAGCATTAGGGGAAATACAAAGATGTGGAAGAGCAAAAGCTAATCGACATAATGGCTAACAAGAATTACGATGTTGCTATCGTCACGACCCGGCTCGATGAGGCTGTTAATGGCCAGACGGTGGCCTGGATAACCCAAGCCTCCATTAAGCCGCCGATGGTGGCTATCGGCTTATCAGAAAGAAACTACACTTACGGATTGATAAAAGAAAGCGGAGTTTTTGCCGTTAATTTCCTTCCCAAAAACAGACAGGACCTAGTTCAGTCTTTCGGTTATAAAAGCGGCCGTGAAGTGGATAAATTCCAGAACCTCAAATACGCTTCTGCGCTCACAAAGAGCCCCATTCTTGAGGAGAGCGCGGCCTTTTTGGACTGCAAACTCGCCAAAATCTGCGAAACCGGAGACCATTATCTGTTTGTCGGCCAAGTAGTCGAGGCTGATTATAAGTCTCTCGATTGGCTCCAGACCCAAGACCTCCACAAAAAAGCCGCCTAATTGCTTGTCATCCTGAGGACTCCGACGTTACGTCGGAGGACGTGAGGATCTCTGGTCACATGGTTATCTACCATAGAGTTGCATAGAATTGTTATACTATAAGCGGTAGGATAGTCATAATGAGTGAAGCAATCGCTGAGAGACCATATCCGACTTTTAAGAGCTTGCCCATAGAGGTAAAAGTCTATATTGGCATTCTGCAAGCAATTTTTATTCCCGTTCTCGTTTTAGTATTGTCCAAGAATCCGTTTGCTCAAATCAACTGGCTGGACTTCCTTATTTTCACCACTCTTGGCTCTATTTTTACTGCAAAACCCCTAATTATTACTAGCAAAGGCGAAATTCAATGTGTTAGCTCACTTTTTCATATCTCTGCACTCTTCTTATTTAGGCCAGAACAAGTTTTTTTCATCGTATTTTTTTCATTTTTAATTGGAAACATTCTTGGGCGTTCAAGAAGTTGGGCAATACTAATAAATTACTCAGAGATTAGCCTTGCTCTCTATTTGGCGTCTCTCAGCTATCATAAGCTGAGGGCAATCGTTCCTTATTATGAAAACATAATCGCTAATCTACCGGCAATAATAATTGCGATTGTTATTGGCACTATTATTAATCACCTGCTTCATTTGCTGGTGTTCATGTTTCTATATAAGGAAGAAACTTTTTGGGATGCTGTTAGAGTGGTGACCGGAGATTTATTTGTTTTTGAGCTACCCCAGTTTCCTATTAGTGTAGCATTAGCTTTAGCTTATCATTATCAACGAGTTTCCTTGCTATTATTTCTGTTACCAATTCTTCTTTTTTATATACTTTCTCATTATCAATCACGCATACACTTGAAAGAACAAGAAGCGGTCGAAGAGCGAAAAAGAATAGAGCAAGATGCCCACGACCGAATCTATAATAAGCTAGGCGCTTTAGCCAAAAAAGCAGAATTGGCTGCCGGCTCGGGGGAGGCCAAAGGCGAAGCTAAGAAGACCTTGGATTTGCTGCAAAAAGATTTACGCATCGCTGTCAAAGACTTACAAAACATTGTAAGTGCCGAAAATAAAACAGTTGCCGAGGATAATGGTTTATTAATAACTGAACTCGAAAATATTTGCAGCAATTTCAAGAACTGCTCCTCGATCGAGTTGGATTTTAATTTCGAAGAAGCGGCGGTAAATAATATTGGTCCCAAAGATTTCTGGCACTTGCAATGTATCTTGGATGAGTGTTTCAACAACATCATAAAGCACTCAGAAGCAACACAGGTAAGAGCCCTTATTAAGAAGGACAACGGTCAAGTAGTACTGCGGGTGGAAGATAACGGTGTCGGTATTAAAGATAAAACTGATGGCGTCAGCGGCAAAGGTCTCAGCGGGATGCAGTCAAGAGCCCAAAAGATGGGCGCCTCCGTTTCTTTCGCTCCCAATAACGGGAAAGGCACCGCCGTAGAACTTCGGCTCCCCATTTAATATTTGCCTGGTTTTGAGGTATAATTAATATTTACCTTGAAAAGCAACCCGTTAATATTTTTGGGTTTATAAGGGCCAACTTTTGCTAAGAAAAGCTTTCATTAGCGAAGCGGGAAATAATCTTCTATATCTTTAGCGGAAGGGGAAGATAACCAATCTCCTATCAAGGAGGTCCTTCCTAATGAAAGCAAACACAAAGACCAGGTTTTTCAAGATTATCACTGCCGTAATGTCAATACTGTTGACAGGTGGTGCACGCTGGCGTTGGGGTTAAGCAACATATTAAGTTGGCCCTTTATTTTTATGAAAGATTCCAAAGAAGACCTTATCAAATTAAGAACTGGTGTATTTATTTTTGTTCTTTGTCTATTTTGGCTAGCTCTTTTTTGGTTCACTCTTCAAAATAATTATTTCGCAGGATTTGTCGTCATTATTTTTTGGGGCGTGCTCCAATTCACGCTTGAATCCTTTTCTGTTAAGTTGAAAGATGGCGCTTCTTCCACTGTTGGTTTTTCATCTACTTTTGCAGCTATATTACTGTTTGGACCTTTAACTGCTGGAATCGTAGCCCTTTTTCAAGGAATTACATGGCAGGAGCTTGCTAATATTAAGAAAATTAACCTTTTCAAGTTGGTTTTTAATACAATGCAAAGCACTGTTTCGGCAATAGTGTCAGGTTTGATGTATAAGGCTCTTGGAGGTCTAATCTTCCTAAAGGCTGGTAGCGGTTTCACTTTTGGCAATTTTCCCTCCCAGATTTTACCGCTGATTTTTGCAATTGGTGCTTATTATTTAACAAATACCTTACTTGTCAGTCTGGTCATATTTCTCAACGATGAGGTTCCAATACGTAAGCTCTGGCAGTCTAGTTTTAGTTGGGGAAATGTTAATTATATAGCGTTGGGCTTATTAGGTATTGCTTTGGCGGAAGTTTACCACTACGAGCCCTTTGGTGTGGTCTTATTAATTGTGCCGCTGATAATTGCCCAGCGAACATTTAGCAATTATATGGAGCTGGAAAATGCTTATTCTTCGACGGTCGGGGCGCTCATCACGGCCATCGAGGCCAAGGATCCTTACACAAAGGGCCATTCTGAACGTGTGGCCGAACTATCCGTCAAAATCGCCAAACAACTAAGCCTGCCGGCCAATCAAATAGAGGATTTGCGGAGGATAGCCAGCCTCCACGACATCGGCAAGATAGGCATACCTAAGCGAATTCTGCTCAAGCCCGATAAGCTCTCCGACAAGGAATTCAAAAATATCCAAGAGCATCCCCGCATCGGAGCCCGCATCCTCAAGGACGTCAATTTCCTGCAAGACTTAATTCCCGCCGTTTATTACCATCACGAGAAAATGGATGGAAGCGGTTACAATTCGGGATTGAAGGGCAAGAACATTCCTTTGTTTGCCCGTATTATCGCTTTAGCCGATTCCTATGACGCCATGACTTCGGACAGAGCTTACCGCAAAGCGTTGACGAAGGAAGAGGTGGTCGACCAGTTAACGGCCAATGCCGGTACCCAATTCGACAATTCTTTAGTGCAAGCTTTTCTGCAGATAATCGACTCTGAAACCGCCAGCGAAACACAACAACCAAGGTCTCGCGTTTCGCCACGCAAACCAATAGAAGCGACTACATAAAAAGCAGGGGGCAGAAGGGCCAGGCTTTTTAGCGAGTTTTGGGAGGTAAAACAAGAGTACTAAAAGTATCCGCCCCCTTAACCTAACCGTAACACCTCAAATCCATCTCCGAAACCCTAATTTCTAGGGTATTTTTTCACCATAAATTAGGGTCTAAAGCGTGCAACCAGAGCGCCACCCCTTCGGAAATATTTCAAAGAAATAAGAAGGACTTTGAGTCTTTTTGTGTAATTAAAGATATGGAGTGTTTTTACTTCTACACTCTATCTGCTCTCTCAATCTACAAGGAGGTACTATGTTAAAAAGAGCACTTTTTGTTTTACTGATTTTTTTGCTGGTTGCCAATACGGTGGTTTTGGCCGAAGAAGAGGTTTTTCGCTTTACCAACTGGCCCCTGGAGGGCTTTGAAAACCGGCCAATACTCACTCCCTTCAGCAACAGCCATTTCGGTGTTGACGTTGCCGGCAGTGAGGGCGAGGACGTAAGAGCAGCGGCGGACGGTAAGGTTTATTGGACCTACTCCGGCGGCTCCAACGGGATTTCTGTCGGAATCGAGCATCAAAACGGCTGGCGAACCACCTATTTGCATCTGTCGGAGAGGCAGGCGAAAAAAGGACAGGAAGTAAAAGCGGGCGATGTAATCGGCAAGGTAGGCCGAACCGGCACCGGCCGGGATGCCGACGAAACTCATCTGCATTTTGCTCTAATAATTGACCCGAAATCAAGCATAGAAGACAGCGCTAAGCGTTATGCCAATCCATTGCTTTACGCTCCAATGATAATTAACAACGAGCCGCCGAAAAAAGAAGAAGAGCCTCTTCCGGCACCTCAGCCAGAGCCGCAACAACAACCGGCTCCTGAAATACCGCTTAAACCGGCAGTCCAAATACCGGTTGAAGCTCCGGTTGTTATACCGCAGCCGGCAGAGCTAGCTTTACCGGCAAGGACGCCAATTCAAATAACAAAGGAGGTGCAAATATCAAAGAAGCAAGTTAACCAAACAGAGCTCCAACCGACTAGTAAAGCTCCAGTTAACAAGTCATCTTTTGTAGAAAAGAAGAAGGTATCCGCAGAATTTTTGAACGAAGCAAAAGCAATCCTTTCAAGTTTCGTAAAAGAATCTCAACCAAAAGATAAGGTCAAACAGCAAAGGTTTTTAACCCGGAATCAGGTAGGGATGGGTTTGAAACCCGTCCCTACTAAAAATAACGGGAGTATCTTTCTCTCCTGGATTATGCTATTAGCGGCTGGAGCAGGATATTCGATTATTCATTCGGCGTTCGATATTCGTAAGCCGGAATTGGGCTCGACTTGCTAAGTGCTCAGTAAAATTTTATAATGATTTCTTAGCTTGACACTTAAAATAATAGTTAGGCTTTCTGCCCGTCCCTAATAGACGGGCTCAAAATCCGGTCAAGTGACTGGATTGATCCGAAGGAGGTCAGTATTGAGCAATTATGAGCTCATGTTGGTAACGCCAACATCCCTAAGCAAAGAGCAAGAAGACGAATTCTTCAAGAAAACAGAAGAAACCATCAAAAAAAATGGTGGAGAAGTAACCTCTAAGACACCGATGGGCAAGAAAAAGCTAGCCTATCCGATTTCGGGACAAAACGAAGCAATCTACACCCTAATGGAATTCCAAGGAGAAGGTAAGATGATAGCCGTGCTGGAAAGAACGCTGAAAATTAGCGGTGAAGTCTTACGAGACGGCATTTTTAAAATTGATTCAAAGGAGAAAAAGTAATGGCTAGTTTAAACAGGGTAATTCTGGTAGGCAATTTAACTAAAGACCCCGAGGTCAAAAGTACTCCCGATGGCACTTCCGTCGCCAATTTAAGGATGGCTGTTAACAGGCCTTGGACTAATAAGCAAGGCGAGCGCGAAGCCGATTACTTTACGATTGTTGCTTGGCGCAAGCTGGCTGAATTATGCAGCCAGTATCTAAGCAAGGGCAGTCCCGTAGCCATAGAGGGACGCTTGCAAACCAGAAGTTGGGAAACGCAAGAGGGCCAAAAGCGTTCTACTGTGGAAATTGTGGCCGATAACATCCAGTTCTTAAGCAGGGGTGCGGGTGGCAATGATTATCAGGCAGACCAGTCTTCAAGCCAGCAGGATTCAAGCAATTTGGAGCCTGTAGCAGCGCCGGCTGCAAATGATACCGAAGATTTACCTGATGACGATGTCCCATTCTAAAAGGAGCTGATTGAAATTTCTAAAAAGCAAAGACAAGTAAAACCGGTTAGACCACCAAGAGAAAGATATTGCTATTTCTGCAAAAACAAAATTGAGGAAATAGGTTATCGAGATGTCAATATATTAAGGCGGTTTGTCTCTGATAAGGGGAAAATCAAAGCCAGGAGATCAACGGGAGTTTGCGTTCAGCACCAGCACCGCTTGGCAAGAGCTATTAAGAGAGCTCGTCAAATGGCCTTAATCCCTTATGCGGGTAAACCGGCAGCCTAAACTAACTAGGAGAATTATATGCAAGTTGTTTTAAGAGAAGACGTTGTTTCTTTAGGTATGGAAGGCGATGTTGTTAAGGTTGCTGACGGCTATGCCCGCAACTACCTCGTACCGAAAGGCCTAGCCATGCAGGCAACGCCCGGCGTTTTAAAAGACCGGGAGCTTCGCAAAAAAGCTATTGCTAAAAAAGAAGAAAAACGCAAGTCGGAATTTGAAAAAGTGGCTAAGAAATTCGAAGGTAAAACGATAAAAATCGACGTTGAAATTACCGAAGAAGGCCATTTATACGGCTCGGTTAATGTAAGCGACGTGGCCAAAGCGATAGAAGAACAATTAAAAGAGTCGATAGACAAAACCAAAATAGTTCTTACCGACCATATTAAGGAAGTTGGCACTTACCCTGTTACCATAAGGATTCATCCTCAAGTAGAAGCCAATCTCAACCTGGAAGTATCTGGGAAGGAAGTGGCTGGTGGCAAAACTAGCGAGCAATAACAAAGTCGAGAGGCTTCTGCTTGACCGTATGCCCCCTCATGACCTCGAAGCCGAACAATCTCTTTTGGGATCGATGCTCCTTTCTGCCGATGTTATTCCCGACGTTGCCGAATTAATCTCAACCGAGTCTTTTTATAGTGATACCAACCGCCATATCTTTGAAGCCATAGTAGAGCTTTATTCCAAAGGCGAGCCGGCTGATCCAATTACCGTTTCGGATAAGTTGACGGAAGCCGGCGTTTTGGAGGAAGTTGGCGGAAAATCTTACATCCACACTTTAATTAACATTGTTCCCACTGCTGCTAATGCTAAGTATTACGCTGAAATTGTCGAGAAGAACGGTCTTCTGCGCTCCCTTATTAAAGTGGCCACCGAAATCGCGGCGCTTGGTTATGAGCCGGGTGCCGAAGTCGAGCGGGTTGTCGACAGGGCGGAAAGTCTTATCTTCGGCGTGGCCCAGAAAAGGATTTCAGAGAAGTTCGCGCATGTTAAGGACCTGCTGGTTGAATCTTTCGAGCAAATCGAGCACTTGTATGAGCAGAAGGGTTCGGTAACGGGCCTGGCAACCGGTTTTACAGAGTTAGATGAAATAACTTCGGGTTTGCATGATTCAGATTTAATCGTGGTAGCGGCTAGGCCCAGTATGGGAAAAACCAGTTTGGCTTTATCGATTGCCCAGAGCGTGGCTTTGAAGGATAAAGTGCCTGTTGCCTTATTCAGCCTGGAGATGAGCCGCCACCAGCTTGTGCAAAGGCTAATGTGCTCTGAAGCGCGGGTTGATGCCCAGTCTTTGCGCACCGGCAATTTGAATGAAGACGACTGGCCGAAGCTCTCTGCGGCGGTAGGCAGACTGGCCGAAGCGCCCATTTTTATTGATGATACTGCTAATATAACGATTCTTGAGCTAAGGGCGAAGGCCAGAAGGCTTATGGCCCGGGAGAAGCTCGGACTCATCATCGTTGATTATTTACAACTGATGCAAGGTCACAAGAAAGTAGACAGCCGCCAGCAGGAAATATCGGAAATTTCCCGCTCGCTGAAGATTTTGGGACGCGAGCTTAATGTGCCGGTTATCGCTGTTTCCCAGCTTTCCAGGGCGGTCGAACAGCGCCAGGATAAAAGGCCGATGCTCTCCGACCTGCGCGAGAGTGGGGCCATCGAACAAGATGCGGACCTGGTTATTTTTATTTACCGGGACGACTATTATAATAAGGAATCAGATGAAAGAGGCGTAGCCGAGATAATAATCAGCAAGCACCGTAACGGCCCGACCGGAATGGTAAAGTTAGTATTTCTCGAGCACTACACCAAATTCTCTGATTTAGCGAAGAACTCATAAATGGGTATGTACCCCGCTAGGCGGGGATAGCCATAATCCGGCATCCCACCCAATTAGTAAGCAGTGAGCAGTAAATTTACTAGTTAGGGAGTTGGATGTCACTACTCACAAAAACAAAGCTCAATCTTATACATGAAAGCGAAAAGCTGATTGTTTACAAGACGGCTTTCAATAGAAGCCTAAGAGAAATAGCCCTTCCTTTATCCGCCAATAAGCCGTTCGTTCTACTGGATAGTGCCGGCGAAATATCGGGTATCAATCAATGGTCTTTTCTAGCAATTCATCCCGAAGATATTGTTTTCTCCTATAAAAATGGAAATATTGATCCTTTCAACCTGCTAAGAGATTTCTTTAAAAACGACAAATCTGAAGAGTGGCAAAATTTAAACTTCTCTCCTTACATCGGCGGGCCGGTCGGCTTCATAAGTTACGATGCGGCTCGCTACATCGAAAAACTGCCTTCTTTAGCTATTGATGATCTACAGCTACCGGATTTTTATTTTATAAAACCGCAGGTAGTCTTGGCTCACAACTTGGTTACAGAAGAACTTTTTATTTATCTTTACCATTTTAGTAAACCGCCTTTAGCAGTAGAAGAAATAATTGAGCATCTAGACCTCGGGGTCCTGTCGCTGCGGCATATTACTTTGCGTACACCCCGATGTTCGGCCGCATCGGGGATGATACGCAAACCAACATGCACTCCGCGCCACCCCTCGGTCTTAAAGAGTAATATAAGCAAGGCGGAGTTTGAAAAAGCCGTCGAAAAAATCAAAGATTATATTTACGCCGGCGACGTTTACCAAGTCAATTTAAGCCAGCGCTTTGAAAAGGATTTTAAAGGAAGCGCCTATGCTCTTTATGAGCACTTAATAGAGCTAAACCCGGGCCCTTTTTGCGCTTATCTTAAAGGAGGCGGCTTTAACTTGCTTTGCAGCTCTCCGGAAAGATTAGCTTCTTTAACCGGCCGCCAAGCCCAAAGCAGGCCTATAGCCGGAACAAGAAGAAGAGGCCAAAGCGATACCGAAGACGATTTTCTATCCGGCCACCTTTTGCTTGATGACAAAGAGAGGGCTGAGCATATTATGCTGGTCGACTTGGAGCGAAATGATATGGGTAAAGTTTGCGATTATAACTCCGTCCGTGTCAGCGAGCTCATGACTATCGAGCGTTACTCTTACGTTATTCACATCGTTTCTAATGTCCTGGGCCGGCTTCATCAAAGCCGGGACGCTTTTGACTTCATAAAGGCTTTGTTTCCAGGGGGCACGATTACCGGCTGCCCGAAGGTCAGGTGCATGGAAATCATCGAAGAGCTCGAGCCGACAAGACGGGCGGCTTATACTGGAAGCCTCGGTTATTTCAGCTATAATGGTAACATCGATTTTAATATTCTTATTCGCACGATAATTGAAACCGCCGGCAAGGTTTTTATCCAAGCCGGAGCCGGAATAGTAGCCGACTCAAAGCCCGAAAGGGAATATTACGAGACGATTTCCAAAGCGCAGGCTCTTTTTAAATCTCTCGGTCACACCTTTGAGGAGAAAAAATGGGAAACTTTGTTTACTTAAACGGCCAGATACTGCCAAGTGATAAAGCGCAAATAAGTGCAAACGACAGGGGGTTTCTTTTTGGCGATGGCCTTATAGAGACATTCCGGACTTATAAGCAGGCTCCTTTTATGCTAAAGAGCCATTTAAACCGTTTGGCCGAGTCGGCCAAGGCCTTGGGAATTAATATGCCTGACGCCGAGCAATTGAAACAAGCGGTTTACGATTGTATTGAGAAGAACGCCATAGCCGAGGCCAAAGTAAGGATTACCCTCACCCGCGGCAGCTCGCTTAACGGCTCTCTTTATGAGGAAATTAGCGAGCCAACTGTTTTAATTACCGCAAGCGAGTTAAACCCGGCCGCTTTTTCCAGTGCCGGGCAAGGCGTTAAGGCTATTTCCGGCGAAGATAAAAGAAGTTTTCTAAGCTCTCACAAGAATTTGTCGATGATGGCTTCCGTTGCTTCTTTCAGGCAGGTTGCCGAGAAAGGCGCTTTTGACATGATTCAGGTAACGAGGCGCGGTTTTGTTACCGAAGGCCTGCGCAGCAATGTTTTTATTGTCCTTGACGGTATCTTGCTTACACCGCCACTGGGAAGCGGGGTTCTTGCCGGAATAACCAGGCAAATCGCTCTTAATATTGCCAGGCGCAATGGTTTAAAGGTGGAAGAAGACGGCATCGTCGGCCAGGACCTTAACTCGGCGGAAGAAATTTTTCTCACCAACAGTATTTCCGAAATAGTTCCCGTGACTTCTCTTAATGGTCAGCCGGTTGCCGGCGGCCAGGTCGGCAGGCTCACTTCCACTATTCAAAAAGGCTACTGTTTACTGGTTGAAAACTGGCTCGAGCAAATAGGCCTGGCAGTTATCAGATAGCACCCGCCAATTGCTCGTTGCTTTAATTGCAGCTATTTGCTAATATTATTGGCGCTGTTTAAGGAGTTTTATAAAAAGCTATGATGATCGAAGCAAAGAACGTAACTGTTATTTATGACGAAGGCGCAAAACCAGCTCTGGAAAACGTTTCCATTAGTATTGATAAAGGCGAGTTTGTTTTTATTGTAGGTCCCAGCGGTTCCGGAAAGTCTACTTTTATCCGCATGCTTCTAAGAGAGATATTGCCCAAGACCGGCTCTGTTAATATCGCCGGTCAGGACATCATCAATTTGCGTACCTGGAAAGTCCCCTATTTGCGTCGCAATATCGGCACGGTTTTTCAGGACTTCAAACTTTTGCCTAATAAAACGGCTTTTGACAATGTGGCTTACGCTCTGGAGGTTATCGGAAAGAGCAAGCATGCTATAAACAGCCAAGTTCCCGAAGTATTAAAATTAGTCGGCTTGGGTGATAAATTCGAAAGTTTACCCGATGAAATGTCCGGCGGAGAACAGCAGCGGGTTTCTATTGCCCGGGCTTTCGTTAACCGGCCGCCTTTGCTGCTGGCCGATGAGCCTACCGGAAATTTGGATCCCAACACTTCGATGGGCATCATGTCCATCTTAAACCGGATCAATAAAGCCGGAACGACGGTTGTTATAGCTAGTCACGACCGGGAGATGGTTGACAGCATGCGCAAAAGAGTAATCGCTCTTGAAGACGGTAAGCTGATAAGGGATCAGATGCGAGGAGTTTACGGCTTTGAGGATTAGAATAGTTTATTTTTTCGAAGAAGCTCTAAATAGTTTTCGGCATAATTGGGTGATGAGTTTTGCCGCTATTCTGGTGGTTCTTGTTTCTGTTCTGCTGGTCGGCTCTTTTCTTATTATGGGCCACATGGTAGGGAGAGTCGCCACAGGGATAGAGGATAAAATCGAAATAGACGTATATCTTAAAGACAGCGCTCCGCAAGAACAAATTTATGCCATCGAGCGGAAAATCAAAGCTTTTAAAGAAGTAGAGTCGGTCGAGTTCGTAAGTAAAAAGGAAGCTCTTGATATTTTTATCGAGCGCAATAAGGACAACAAGGATTTAATTACCCAGGTTGCGGGCAATCCGCTGCCGGCTTCTTACCGGGTTTTCTTAAAGGACCCCCATACGGTTGAAAAGGTTTCAACAAAGATTAATCATTTCCCCGAAAAAGATGCCTCGATTGAGGAGATAAAATACGGCGGCCGGGAATTCATCCGGCGTCTTTTTGTCGTTACCAGGTGGCTTCGGGTTATAATGTTCATCCTTATTATTTTCCTGTGCTTCACCTCCCTCGCGTTGATTTCCAATACTATTCGCCTTGCTATCTTTGCCCGGCGCAAAGAAATTGCCATAATGCGTTTGGTGGGGGCTTCCAATTGGTTCATCCGCTGGCCGTTTTTGCTTGAAGGTATTATTCAAGGCTTGGCCGGAGCGCTTTTGGCTATCGCTGTTCTCTCGTCCGTAAAATATGTTTTATTAGGAAAACTCGAGAACCAGATGACCTGGTTTGTATCTACCCTGCAGGTTAACCCCCAGTTCTACCAAAATATGCTTTGGATATTGTTAGCTTCAGGTGTAGTGATAGGTTCCGCCGGGAGCATCATTGCCTTACGCCGTTATCTTAAGATATAAACGAATGGTAAGTAATCTTTGAAAAAACAAGCCAAAATTGCCGCTATAGTCATAGCTTTTTTGCTTCTAGGTCTCGCTTTTTCTGCAGGCTTTCTTTACTCAACATTTGTTCACCAAAAGGTTAAACAGGCTAAAGGCCTGGATTTTTCGCTTTTAAAAGAAGCTATTGCTGACATCGATAATACTTTCTACGAAAAGCCATCACGGACTAAACTAATAGATGGGGCTATTACCGGCGTTATTGAGTCTCTAGGGAATCCGTACGCGAGCTACTATCCTCCCAAGGAATATGAGCATTTCCAAACATCGATGAACGGCAACTACTCGGGTATCGGCATCGTTATCGGAGGCAAGAAAGGCAAGGTAGAAGTATTAAAAGTATTTTCCGGTTCTCCAGCCTCCAAGAAAGGGTTAAAGCAGGGCGAGATGATTGTTGCTATCGACGGCCGTTCGGCGAAGAATATGGACTCGGATGCGGCCGCCGACTTGATAAGGGGACCTGAAAATACCTCCGTAAGGCTTACTCTTCAGCGGGCCAATAAAAAAAGGACGGTTGCCATAATCCGTAAGCGCATCGATTTTCCCAATATCGAGTCCAAGACATTCGGTAAGACCGGCTATATCAGTATGCACTTTTTCAGTAGCGGGGCGGGCGAAAAGCTTAAAGGTGCCATCATTAACTTGCAGAAAAAGGGTATAAAGAATCTGATTTTGGACTTACGCGACAATCCGGGCGGCCAATTAAACGAAGCCGTGGATGTGGCCAGCTTGTTCATCGATAAGGGGATTATCGTTAAAACCAGGGATAAGGAAAAGAAGCTGACTGTTTATTCGGCTACCGGCGGAGTGATTTATGAAGGCGAGCTGGTTATGTTAATAAACAAAAATACCGCTTCGGCGAGTGAGATAGTTTCGGGTGCCGTTCAAGACAGGCACCGGGGCAAAGTTGTCGGTGTTAAAAGTTTCGGCAAGGGAACCGTTCAGCAAGTAGTTCCTCTTTCCAACAGTGGAGCCTTGGTTATTCCCAGCGAAACGTGGCTAACCCCCGGCGGCCGGGATATAAGTAAAAAAGGAATTCAGCCGGATATTATTGTGAAAGACAATTCAAAAACCGTCGATAAGCAGTTTGAGAAAGCCAAAAGTTTGCTGAAATAATGCGTCTCACATCACGGGTTTTTAAAATACTGCGCAAGGATTCTTACCAGCCTTCTACTGCTGAGCAAATATATAAAATCCTTAAAGAACCTACCCTCGAATTTAGCCAGTTCAAAAAAGCTTTGGATATTTTGGAGGCCGAAGGCAAAGTTGAGCTGGCGGCCGGCAAATATATCGCGGTAGCAAAAGGACCGGATATTCTCAGAGGACGCTTTGAGGCTAACACTAAAGGTTTTGGTTTTGTTATCAATCCTCAAGGTGATATTTTTATCCGCTCGGATAAAGTTAACGACGCTTTGAACGGCGATTTGGTTGAAGCGCGCATAATCCCAACCCGGCGGCGCAAGAATTTGGAAGGCGTTATCGTTAAAATATTGGAGCGCTCACTTACCGAAATCATCGGCCGCATAGAGGTCAAAGGCTCTCAAAAATGGCTCATCCCGGCGGACAGAAGACTTCACAACATGTTTTTAATCGAAGAAGCCGCTGAGGCCAAAGAAGGCCAGATGGCGGTGGGCTCTATCACTAAATATCCCCCCAAGGGAACCGTTAAGCTTACCGAAATTTTAGGCGATGAAAATTCCATCAGCGTCGAGATAGAGATTATTATCCGCCAGCATAACCTGCGAATTAATTTTCCCGATGAAGCGGTTGCTCAAGCAGCAGAGTTACCCGCAGAAGTTCAAAAAGAGGACTTGAATGGGCGCAAGGACTATCGCGACGGTTACGTGGTGACGATTGACGGCTTGGATGCGAAGGATTTTGATGATGCCGTTAGCGTTGAAAAGAGGGGCGATAAATATCACTTGGCGGTGCACATCGCTGATGTCGGCGCTTACGTGCCCGAAGGCTCGCCTTTGGATATCGAGGCCCTCGCGCGGGGGAACTCAACTTACTTATCAAACCGGGTTTTGCCGATGTTTCCTTATGAACTCTCCAACGGTGTGGCCAGTTTGAATCCGGACGTTGACCGTTTAACTTTATCGGTTGAGAGTGTCATTAATTCTGCCGGGGCGGTGGAGAGCTTTGAAATCCACCGTGGGGTAATAAGAAGTAAAGCCCGTCTGACCTATGAACAAGTCGATGCTTCCCTTAAATCAAAGAAATTTAGCGATAAAGCTCAAGAAGAGCTATTGCTTACCTTGCTTGAGCTAAAGAAAATACTGGAAAAAAACCGCATGGCCCGCGGCAGCCTCATTTTCGAGACCATCGAGCCGAAGGTTTTGCTGGATGAGGAGCTAAATCCGGTAAAAATCATGGTCAGGGAACGCTCTGATGCGACCGCAATCATCGAAGAGATGATGATTTTGACCAATGAAGTCATTGCCAGGTATTTGACCAAAAGAAGGTATCCGCTAATTTACCGCTCTCATGAAGAGCCGGCTGATGATGCTTTGACTGAGGTAGAAGGGCTGCTGCGCTCTCTGCAATACCCGGTCAAGCAGCTTTCATCAGTAAGTGCCGAAACTTACCAAAAGGCTATTGCTTATGCTCATAACCGGCCGGATAAATTGCTGGTTAACAGCGTTTTGATAAGGAGCATGCAAAAAGCCCGTTATTCGGCTACCCAATCTTCGCATTTTGGCCTGGGCTCTAGTCATTATTGCCATTTCACTTCCCCAATCAGGCGTTATGCTGATTTAGTGGTTCACAGGCAAGTTAAGCGCATGCTGGATAACCGGTTCGATTTTGACAAGGATGTCTTAACGGGTGAGCTGGCCGAAATTGCCGAGAACATCTCGCTTACCGAAACGGAGTCCGCTTCAGCTGAACGGGAATCAACCAACTTGATGATTGCCCGTTATATGGAGGATAAGGTCGGTGAGGTCTTTGAGGCGGTTATTGTCGGCATTGTTCAATTCGGGTTTTTTGTCCAGATTCCCAACTCTGCTGAGGGTCTTGTCCATATTACCAGCTTAAAGGATGATTATTACTCTTTTGAGCCGGAAAATTTCCTGATTAGAGGCCGCCGGACGGGCAAAGTCTATCGCCTGGGGCAGAAGATTCAGGTAGAGTTGACACGGGTTGTTGTAGGCGAGCGCCAGCTAGACTTTGAGGTAGTTTAGCCTCGGGGTCCTGTCGCTGCGGCATTTTATTGTGCGCCCCGACTAGCGTCAGGATACGCACATCAAAATGCACTCCGCGCCACCCCTCGGCCTCAAGATTTCTGGTATTCTTTTTTTATGAAGATAATTGCTAAAAATAAGAAGGCTTTTCATGACTATAATATCGAGGAGAAATTCGAGGCCGGCATAGTTTTGACCGGCACGGAAATTAAATCGATTCGCGCAAAGCCGGTGCAGCTCAGGGATAGTTTTGCCTTCATCCAAGGCAGCGAAGTTTATTTAAATAATATGCACATCAGCCCTGTTCAAACGGGCGAACTTAGAGGTTTCGAGGAAAGACGCCCCCGCAAATTACTTTTGCATAAAAGGGAAATAAATCATCTGATTGGAAAAATAAAAGAAAAAGGTTATACTTTTATACCGCTCTCACTCTATTTCAAAAATCATCGTGTTAAAGTTGAACTAGGCTTAGGAAAAGGTAAAAAACTCTATGACAAAAGACGTCAATTAGCCGAAAAAACTGCCAAACGTGAAATAGAACGAGAGATTAAACGTAGACGGTAAGTACTTTGAAAATAGAAAGTAGACAATAGACCGCAATGGATATTTTCTATTGCTCTATTGCTCCATTGCTCCATTGCTCCATTGCTCTAAAATTTGCTTCGCAAATTTTGGGGGTGCACTGGTTTCGACTCTGGTAGTTAGCCTGAGGGAAGCGAGCCGAGCTTATCTTGAGTATCTCGTTAAACTGCTTAAGAAACTAAATGTAACTGCTGATAACACTGTTGCATTAGCTGCTTAATATAAAGTAGCTCGTCATACCCGGACTCGCCTGCGGTTTGGGATATGGCGTCGATTAGCGGGCTACTTTCTTCCCCAAGCCTGTAAGGAAGAAAGGAAACTTTACCGGCTGGCTGGCAGATGTATCCGCTTGAAGATTATCTGTCAGTAAGAA